>Ga0207918_100207_pt1 | contig 9008 bp, 8 predicted proteins | sample DeeseametaMP0440_FD_184211 | JGI IMG/M metagenome (GOLD analysis project Ga0207918, IMG submission 184211) | Marine microbial communities from the Deep Atlantic Ocean - MP0440 (SPAdes) | ecosystem: Environmental > Aquatic > Marine > Oceanic | place: East of Rio de Janeiro, Brazil, South Atlantic... | reverse complement strand
TTTAAGAATTTCAGCTGTTCTTGAGGAGTTGGTATTTCAGCTATACTGAATAACATATCTAAGCCTGCACTTTTCTAATCAGAATATTCAGCCATTCTTCTGTACGGTCTGGACGTTTATCTACAGTAATCCATTGCTGTAACAGTAAAGCCTGATCTATTTGTTTGAGTAAGTCGTAAGCTTGCTGCTCATTCAAGTCAGTAAAGCTGCGCCCTTCTTTCTCACGGTCTGAATCGCCATATTTAAAAGACATATAACACACACCATTTGGCTTTAATGCTTTAAATATGCGCGCCAGCACTTCAGTCAGGCGATCTCTTTCACAGTGCAAAAGAGAAGCACAAGCCCAAATCCCATCATACTTAGCTACTTCATTCAGCTCATAAAAACTTTGCTGACGTACCTCGATGCCTGTCAGCTCTCTCGCCTTTTCAACCAGCTCCGCAGAATAATCAATTGCCTCAACTTGATAGCCTTTTTTCTTAAATGCCAGAGTGTCACGCCCAGAGCCACAGCCCAAATCCAGGATCAATGCCTGTTCCGGCAAATATCTTAGAAATGGTGTGTAAAGACTTTCCATCTCAACCTGATAGGTATTTTCAAAAAATGCTTGAGCATGTTGATTGTAATAATTTGATGTTTGATTCATTGTCTAAAAGCCAATATCTTATGTTAAAGAACATACTGATATTTCACTAGATAAGTCAAATGATCAGTCCTATGAATGAATCAAACTCTTATTTCACTGTATCCGGACAACTGAGATAGAAACCAAACTGGTTCTTGTAAATGGAAAAAATATGGGCTTCAGATTTCGCAAGAGTATTAAAATATTACCTGGATTAAAAATCAATCTGACGCATAAAGGCATCAGCAGTGCAAGCATTGGCAAACCTGGTGCTTCTTTAAATATTGGCAAAAAAGGCACCCGAACCAGCGTTGGTATTCCAGGCACAGGCCTATCCTATTCCAAGCACCAACCCTATAAGAACAGAGCTGGCAACCAAGAGAATCTTACTCAGGAACAACAACCACTCTATACATCACATACTGAGAAACCCAAATCGAATGTCTGGATTTGGGTAATTTTTGGATTATTTTGTTTTATTGTCGGGGCTATTATTTTTTAGAATTAGCCGTCCTTTGTACCCATAACATTCATTCCGCTAGGCAAAATTTAATTCATTCATTACTATGGACGGATGTTAAATACAATAAAGGGTGCCGCTAATGTCTGATAATGACAATACTCTGGATTATGATGAAAATGATTTAATCGATTCTCCCTTATCTCAAATTTTACAAGAGGATAATGAGCAAATTGAAGTTCTAATTTATCGATTACCTGATAGTGACTGGACACTGGAAGTGGTAAACCAAAATGGTACTTCTACGGTATGGGATGAAACATTCCCGTCAGATCAGGAAGCTCTATCTGTCGCTTTAGATGGAATTAAAGCCGCAGGCGGTATTCAGGCCTTTTCAGAGCTCAGTGACCTTGAAGCAAAGAACAATATTTTTCCTGAATCCCTTACTCGCCATTAAAAATGAAGCTGCTGGCTTGGATCTGAGTCAGTATTTTCTGGATTCTTAGAACCTGTCGCGATGATAGGTTCACTTCAACCCAAACCCATCTAGGGTTGAAGGGTCAAAGTTTTCATCAAACATAAACTCATCTGCTCGCTCTTTTTTTAATGTCGCAAGTGCATAAAAAAAACATTTCTCACATAACTGCAATTCATATCTTTCCCCGTCATACTTAGAACCATAGCCCCAATGCGCAGATAAAGTTCCAAATTCCAATTTCGTTGATTGGTTGCATACATCACATACAACATCTGTAACGACTTCTACCTGTTTCAGTTGTTTAATTTCCATATACGGCTCTCGATATCAATCAAGTTAAATTTGTCTACATACTTATCAAAAATTGACTCCTGTTTGGTTTTAATTACCATTAAAAAAGATCAAATTTGAGCATTGTTATTGTAATAATCAACTATACTCATCCCTACTGTATTCATTGTAATCTGCTATGTGAACATCATAATAGAAACATGATATTTTTTGCCAACTCACAAATATAGCTAACTAATAGTGAGTATCTAATCGAGGAGGAAAATTTGAAACTTTCAATAATAAATAAACTTTAAAAACAAGGAAAAAATGATACCTCCTGCCATATTCAAAAACTCTAAATATACGTAAGTATTGCTGTATTATTTTTATTCAATAGCACACATGGATCTGACATCTGAACTACTTTTGAAGTTTCCAGCAACACAGATAAGTACTCTAAAAAATTTCAAAAAAAGAAGAATCACCATTCATCCACAAGCGTATGGTTTCAACTTATGCTACTTAAATATGTTTAAAAATCTCACTGCAGATTTAGATATTTCTAATCGCATAAAAGAACTCCATGTGTGGAAAACTTCAGAATTTGATGACTACTCCATTTTCAATAATATTAACTTATATCTTAGCTATTTAAAGCAAGATATTAATGAAGTCACTTTAATTATTCATCATCAACAATCTTTTTCAGAGGATGAGTTAGCATTTCTGATGGAGTTATGCAGTCGTGAATTTATTCAATTCATCAAATCTACAAAATTTGATATTCGTTCGTTAAATCCACGAAAAACATTGCATTTAATTAACACACATCTTTCACGTCAAACACTATTGACCCTTAACAAAGAATCATCTTTAAAGCCACATCATCAAATGAGTCTGGAACTGCTAGCACAACTACTTTCATGTTCTCGAAATCAACTGAATCAGCGTACTAAAAATATCAAACAACAGCGTACACATATTTTTAATGAATTATCACTCAACAGCAGATGTGTAAAAGAACTCGTTGATCACTCTGATAGTTGTATAAGTACAGAAAAAATTTGGAGATCATAGTGTCGAACGATCTAAACGAGCATATTGATTTGACAGTTATTTCACTGCAAAAAACACTAGAAAAACTGTTTGGTGATGAGCAATTTGAACGTACGCAACATATCAACTTTGTGCTTAAACTATTGTCTTCTCAACAGACTGACAATTTTCTGGTTGGTCTCAATCTCGATTACTTTGATATCGATATAAAGTTTGATTCGCAGCTGCCGACACCTCCGGTAATCCCTTTCACGAAAAAAGTTAAGATCAGTGATCTACCGATTACTTCATATGTCAATTCAATTTCGCAATTATCTGAATCGCAGACGCATGCAAAAAATTGGAATATTCTAGTTTTAAAAGCGGCAATTTATTTAATTGCTCTTCCTGAGCTTAAACCAGAGCTTTTTAAACAAGCACACACAGAACACTTCAATACCGTAAAGCGCTTATTCCAGCGCTTTAGGACTGCAAATAAAAATTTAGATACTGAAAAAAAATATCAAAATACACAAGAGTATCAACGTCTCTGGAGTACCTATCTTCAAGATCCAACACAGAGCTTAGAGCAATTTATTCAACATCTGATCACATTAGATACGGATGAATTGCCTGAGTTTGATCGCAATCTACTCAATGATATTCGCATTACTTTTAACTACATTTTAAAAAACAAAGCGAAGATTGCACGTGCAAGTATCGATACGCAGCTTCAACATCAGTTTCTTGATGAAGAACAATTCATTGAAGAAAGTATCGAAATCAAAAAAGGGGCTAAATCTAAAGCACTGAATATAGAAACCTTAATCGATGAGCCGATTAATCGGCAAATTGTTGTCAATCCAACTGACGTCACACCACTCGCAGCACATTCAGAAACGAGTCAAATCTATGTTCTACCGCTTGTTGCAAAACATATTCAACGCAAAGAACATTTACTCACGTCGAGTAGTTTTTTTCCGAATCCATCTAGCGTGAACCATCTCCTGAAAAGACTTCATGTGGACTACTCTGAACATCAAAATAAAAGTGCTTTGATCCTAATGCTCGCATTTTTGACCGGTAATAGTGTGAATGAGTGGCTATATATACAAAGCAAGCGAGCTAAAAAGTTAAATAACCGCCAAAAATTGATCTATAAAAATGATCAGGTCTTCTTAAACAGTCACTTTAATGTATTTGAGAACCGCAATTTTGAGTATTCAGACAACTTGCTCAATCAGACGATCTATTTAGACATTCCAATCCCGAATCTATTCATTGAGGATCTGCGCAAAATGGATTCGGTTAGTTTCGATGATATACAGCAATATTTACGCAAATTAAGACAAGAATTATTGATTCCAAAACTGTCTGTCGTAAAGGTGAGTTCTCTACTGCATCATAAGGTTCTTGCAAAAACAGGGAATAAACAACTCGCAGATTTAATCACAGGGATTGATGCCAATCAGTCATCATCTGTTTCTTATTGTCATCAGAATATTCCACGATTACATGCACAATATATTGATATTCTAAAATCACTTTGTGCAGATGTAGCAAGCACATATGAAAGTTGTGTACCTTCGCTCCCTGATTCAATAACTCATTTTGGTAGTCGTAAAGCTCCAAAACCACAGGTCATTACAGAGATTTTTGCTGTATTGAAGTTTAATATTTTTTCACAAGCTGAAGACGATCTGATTGCTATATACAACCACTACAACATATGGATGTGGCATATCCTCCTTCTTTTTACAGCAGCACGCCCCGTTGCTGAATTCCCTGGATTTCTTAAAAACTTTAATTTAAAACGCCAAATTTTGATGGTTTCTGACAAAGAAGTAGGCGGCCGCAATGGATTCGGACGTCTAATCCCACTTTGTTCATTTTTAGTTGAAGAGATAAAAAAATTCCTTAAATTTTTAGAATATTTTTCGACTCAAATCATGATGAGTCATCCAGCTTTAAATGGTGTTATACAACAAATAGAAGCAAGTAAGCTGCCCTTTTTGGGAATCAACCAAGATGATGAGTGGAAACCACTAAGTCCTTCTACAGTCAAAAATTTCCATCCTGAATTAGGACTTGATCATGCAAATTGGCATCGCCATACAGCTCGTGCATTTTTGACTCATAAAATTACCGAACCTGAGATTTTAGCTCTCTTTGGACATGAGCTCATGCAACAAGAAGCAGCACATCCTTTTTCCAGTTTATCCCTATCTCAATTTTCTAAAATTGCGAATGTTTTAGAGCAAATGAAGGATCAATTTAAAATTAGCGGGATTGAAGTAAATGTCATCATTCAATAAAAAAATCCAAAAAAAACGCTATGCTGAAGATAGACGTCAACTTCAACGTAATGAATTAGAAAAGAACCTACGAGCTGATGCAGAACAAGAGCTCCGACAGTACTTTGATGAGCAAAAATTCTCAAATGACGAATTAATTCAAGCGTACCCTGCGATTTATGAGTTTATTAAACGTAAAGCACCAAATTTGGCTTGGAAAAAATATGCACATAAATTCTTCCGAACATATATCAAAGATCTCAATAAGAGCAATAACCTAGACTTCCCATTACCTTATCTCACCTTTGAGATGAAACGCGATGAACCAATTTTCACTTTGGATTGGATCCAGGCCGGTCATGAAATTGACATCTTTATAGAAAAACTTTGGGATTACTGGATTCTTGCTCAAGATAGTTCCGCTTTTTCTGATGATGAAATTATTGGGAATATTCTGCTTTGCTCAATGTTATACGGTGGATTAAATCAAATATCTTCATTAAATGCTTTGCTCGAACATTTAAAAAACCCTGCAAAAATCCAAAAAATTTGCGATTTTAATATCATCTTTTTAGAGCCACTTTCTCCAAGCTATGGCGATCTATTTGTTGATGAAAAAACAATTCGAAAATCACGTAATTTTATCCCAGATCAGCTGACAAGACTTTGGCTCATTCATTTTAATACAAGACAAATTCGTGACATCAGTCTAGATGTGAATGTGTATCTACACCTCATTTTTCAAAAAATAAAACATCCATACACCAACAAGACTTTTGAGTTTTTAAGTGACTACGCCAATTTTAATTGGCTACAACTACAGAATGCAGATATTGATCCTGCCCTCTCACAATGTTTGTTAGAAAACACTCTCACGTGTGGTTTATCAGAACATGAGTTTGAAAACTTTGCATTCCCAAAATTTAAAACTCAATTAAGTGCTGAAATCGAACGAAATGTCTCTTCTACAGCCAAAGTCCTACCAGATCTCAATACGTCTGAAGCAGTAGAAAATGTGATATTTATTCATAAAAACTTGCTGAAAATTATGCGCACATCAACGGACCAAGGCACTGCTAAACTCATTATTGATTTTTGCCTGCTTCACCAAGAGCAGTTTAATGAGTTTTCTAAGCGCATTATCTTATGGCTCATCAGTCTCTATCAACCAAATTCAGAGCAAATAAAAGAATTATCAGCCACCTTTGATTTTGATACAACTCAGTACACGAAGGCATTTCAAGACAATCAAAAACTCGCAGATAGTTCAATCTATACATATTACACCCGGATCGCAGAACCGTTTTTAACTCATGCCTTACAATACATCGATGCCGACGATGACATTAATGATCTGCTGAACAAAATCTATCAACAAATCATTAGCAATACACGACTTGCTGATGAAGTAGATCAATCTGAGTTTAAAAAATCTAAAGACCAAACAATCCACATGTTGAAACGCTTTCATACCTTTCAACAAATTGTTTTTCAAGCAGAAGATTTCGAACTTGAATTTATTGCATCGCAAAGTCGACCACGGGCACGCATCATAGGCCACACAGCCTTCCAGGTCATATTAAAGAAGTTAAATCAGCTCTTACATGACCAATCCATCTCAGACCATCACTATAAATTATTAAAAATCATTTATATTTTGGCTTACCGTACTGGTATGCGTATTAACGAAATACTCGGGTTACGTGTAAAAGATATCGAGGGTTTAAATCAATTTTCTATCTGGGTTCAACCTTATGGTTCAAAAAAACAAGGGAATCAACATCTTCTCAAAACGGATAGTGCGGAACGGATTGTGCCTGCATACGCTTTGCTAAAAGATGATGAGTACCAATTCTTTAGCGATTTTGTTGTTGAAAAACGCTTAGAAAATAAGAAAAGTTTATATTTATTCAGCAACTTGAATGAAAATAAAAAACTGAATAAACACACTATCACCGTACCCCTAAAACTGATATTAAATCAGGTCTTTAAAGGGCATCATTACTCCTTTCACTCTTTTCGTCACACTGCAGCGAATCATTTATCGCTTTTACTGAACTGTGAATATGCACCACTTGTGCAAAAGCTAACTGACTATAGCGAAAACGAATATCAAAAAATTCGAGCCGAGCTACTTCAAAATCAACATGGACAAAACCATTGGTTTGTTATTGCACATCTCTTAGGACATATAGAGCCAGTTGAAACATTCAAAAGCTATATTCATTTAAGTTATCTCATAGCTGGTCAAAAACTACTAAAACATCATCCAGATATGCCTAATGAATTGGCTAAAAAAATTATGGGCCACAATGCAACGTTTAAAAATTTGCAAATAACAAATGATGAAAAAGACTTTAATTTTGAAAAAAACCAGGCCGTTCTAGCAACTATATTATTAAACGATCAAACAAAATGGCTTCAAAGTAATGCTACTGACATTTTAGATGAACTGTCGTTACAAATAGATCAATCCCATGATTTTTTTGCTTTCTTTGTTGGAACAGAAGATTCTAAAATTTCACTTCAACGCTTCTATGAAACGCTCAATATATTGGAGACTACTAACGATCCTAAAAGTGCAGCTCAACGTATGTGCTTACCAGAAGAGCTTGTCAATTGTTGGTATGAAAATGCCCTAAATTTAGCAAACATTAAATCAAAAAAAGGGAATCCCCGTTTATTTAGTATTGATAGCTCAACCCACTTAAAACCAGCAATGCTTGATAGCGCTGAAGAGCTTCATGCAGTGACTTATTTTTTTGAACATCTACAGAAAATAGCTCGTAAAAAACCAACACAAATTGCATACGTCCTGAATATATTTTTGAATCGAGTGACCGCATCACACACAGGTATCCATTATCGCTGGAAGGATATCGATCAACTCGAACATTTTTACTCCCAAGTTAAGGCTTTATTTCCTGCCAAATTTTGGCACTTACTTGGACAAGATTTGCAAACAAAGTTAGATGCTAAACAACAGCCTCAACTTTTCAAATTAGCAAAAGCATCAACAGATAAACATCCACCAACTCAAGAGGAGTTTCCTCGTCTACAACTCTACTCAGTAAAAGATGGTCATGCTCTTGCTGCATTTAAATTTTGCTTACATCTAGCATGTATCGGCAGACCCCGATCTCTTGAACTTAAAGCTGAAGGTCTAAAAACAGCCACATGCTGTTAAATAATTTAACCGTTGTTTCCTTATCTAAAGTCAAATTTAATATATCTTTAGTAAACATTGGATGTCTAATCAACGATAATTAAATCGTATAAACTCTATGAATTAGCAGCGTCTGAAACAGAGATCAGTTATGCGTAAAACATTAGAAAAAATTGCAAAACAAAAAAAGGTATTGGCTAAATCTGTTTTATCAGCTGCAAAACAACTTGGTTTGACACAGGACCAGCTTGCTATCGTTCTCAATTTAGATTCAGTGGAAACTTTAAATTCGCTTGAGTTAGATCCCGATTCAAGTCAGGGAGAACTCGCAATTATTTTAATTCGTATTGCGATATCATTAGATGCTCTAACAGGTGGAGAGGTTAAATGGATGCAACATTTTATGAATGTCACCCAATAAATTGTTGAGTGGTATTCCAATAGAACAGATTCAGAACCCTCAGGGATTGGCCTCTGTTTTACAATTGGTGGAAGGCCTTCAGACTAAACTTTAAGATAAGCAAAGTATTACAGAAAAATTTGAAAGTGATAGTTAATGTGGTTCCGTTAATTAGACCACTCAATTCAGTTTTATAAGTGATAAATCCGCTCTAAATATTTAAATTATGCTGCCATTACTTTTAGTAAATGTTGATCATAAAATTCATCCGGTG
>Ga0207918_100202_pt1 | contig 9234 bp, 8 predicted proteins | sample DeeseametaMP0440_FD_184211 | JGI IMG/M metagenome (GOLD analysis project Ga0207918, IMG submission 184211) | Marine microbial communities from the Deep Atlantic Ocean - MP0440 (SPAdes) | ecosystem: Environmental > Aquatic > Marine > Oceanic | place: East of Rio de Janeiro, Brazil, South Atlantic... | reverse complement strand
AATTTAAAGCACAGTATGACAACTTTATTGGTGGCGAGTGGGTTGCGCCAGTAAAAGGTGAATACTTTGAAAATATCTCTCCTGTCGACGGTAAAGTTTTTACAAAAGTCCCTCGCTCATCTGTAGAAGACATCGAGCTTGCACTGGATGCTGCGCATAAAGCCAAAGAACAATGGAACAAATCTTCTCCAACTACACGTTCAAATTTACTCCTTAAAATTGCAGATCGTCTAGAACAAAATCTAGAAAAATTGGCTGTGGCTGAAACATGGGATAACGGTAAACCGATTCGTGAAACACTTGCAGCGGACATTCCTTTAGCCATTGACCATTTCCGCTATTTCGCAGGTTGTATCCGTGCGCAAGAAGGTGGCATTTCTGAAATTGATGAAGATACCATTGCCTATCACTTCCATGAACCATTAGGCGTGGTAGGACAAATCATTCCATGGAACTTCCCAATTTTGATGGCAACATGGAAAATTGCTCCTGCTTTGGCTGCGGGTAACTGTATTGTACTTAAACCTGCAGAACAAACCCCTGCGAGCATTTTGGTTTTAATTGAACTCATTCAAGATTTATTACCTGCAGGCGTACTAAACGTAGTCAATGGTTACGGCGTAGAAGTTGGTCGCCCATTGGCAACCAATCCACGTATTGCCAAAATTGCATTCACAGGTTCGACTCAGGTCGGTCAATTGATCATGCAATACGCCACTGAAAACATCATTCCAGTGACTTTGGAGCTTGGTGGTAAATCTCCAAATATTTTCTTTGAAGATGTTATGGCGCAAGATGACGACTACCTAGACAAAGCACTCGAAGGCTTTGCTATGTTTGCGCTTAACCAAGGTGAAATCTGTACGTGCCCATCACGCGCCTTAGTTCAAGAAAGCATTGCAGATAAATTCCTTGAAATGGCAGTTGAACGTGTAAAACGCATTAAAACGGGTCATCCGCTCGATACAGAAACGATGATTGGTGCGCAAGCTTCACTTGAACAACAAGAGAAAATCTTGGGTTGTATCGCAACAGGTCGCGGTGAAGGTGCACAAGTACTAACAGGTGGTAGTGAGCGTAATGAAGTGGGTTCTGGTTTCTATATTGAACCAACCATTTTCAAAGGCACCAATGACATGAAAATTTTCCAAGAAGAAATTTTTGGGCCTGTACTTTCAGTGGCAACATTCAAAGACTTTGACGATGCAATTAAAATTGCCAACGACACTATTTATGGTTTAGGCGCTGGTGTATGGTCACGTTCAGCACATACCTCTTACCGCGCAGGTCGTGCAATTCAATCGGGTCGCGTTTGGACCAACTGTTACCACATTTACCCTGCACATGCCGCTTTCGGTGGCTATAAAAAGTCAGGGATTGGTCGTGAAAACCACAAGATGATGTTAGAACATTATCAACAAACTAAAAACTTACTTGTGAGCTATGCAACCAAGCCTATGGGCTTCTTCTAAGTACTTAGCTTATTCGCACACAGTTCTCTATGTGTTTAGGGTGATTCGTTACCCTAAACATTTCTCCATCAAACATCAACCATCAAACATCAAACATCAAACATCAAACATCAAACATCAAACATCAAACATCAAACATCAAACATCAAAACAATAATTCAAAACTGTGTCATATAAATATTAGATAGGACGTCTAGTCGCTTGGTAGTGAAATTGCATAAATATTGCATCCATCAAGCCATCTATAAAACTTAAGATATGGAGCTTCACATGACAGATTCTCCCATTAACAGCTCAACGACTCCGCTCTCTACTTCAATAGTAAGCACATCTGACGACTATTTTGAAAAAAGGCAACTGAAACAAGGTGCTGTAGGCTGGCTATTATTAGTCGGTTTAGGCGTAGCGTATGTCATTTCAGGCGACTTTGCTGGCTGGAACTTCGGCCTCGCGCAAGGTGGCTGGGGCGGTATGTTTATCGCAACGGTTGTTGTAGCCATCATGTACTTATGCATGTGCCTGTCGATGTCTGAAATGGCCACCATGCTGCCCACTGCAGGAGGTGGCTATAGCTTTGCACGTACCGCATTTGGCCCATTTGGTGGCTATCTCACAGGTACGGCGATTCTAATTGAATATGCCATCGCCCCTGCGGCTATCGCATGCTTTATTGGTGCCTACTGCGAGTCCTTATTTGGTGTCGGTGGATGGATCATTTATCTCATCTGCTATCTGGTTTTTATAGGCATTCATCTTAAAGGTGCAGGTGAAGCCCTCAAGATTATGTTTGTCATTACCGCCATTGCAGCCGTAGCTCTTTTTGTCTTTATCATCGCAATGGCACCACATTTTAACAGCGCCAACTTATTTAACATTGCACCGACTGAAAATATCGGTGCAAGTAGCTTCCTCCCGATGGGTTATATCGGCATTTGGGCGGCGGTGCCCTATGCCATTTGGTTCTTTTTAGCGGTAGAAGGTGTTCCACTGGCAGCAGAAGAAGCTAAAGATCCATCTAAATCATTACCGCGTGGTTTGATCGGTTCGATGCTGATTTTGGCCGCTTTTGCCCTACTTATTCTGTTCTTAGGTGCTGGTGCTGCTGGTGCAGAACAACTTAAAGAATCAGGCGCACCCTTAGTTGATGCACTAGTAGCCGTCTATGGTCAAAACAGCTGGTTAGGCAGCTTTGTCAATTTTGTCGGTCTGGCAGGTTTAATTGCGAGTTTCTTCTCCATCATCTATGCCTATTCACGTCAAATTTTCGCCTTATCCCGTGCGGGTTATTTACCAACCTCGTTATCCCTGACCAATAAAAACAAAGCGCCCTATTTAGCGATTATTATTCCCGGCATCATTGGCTTTTTATTGTCCCTAACAGGTGAAGGTGATCTGCTCATCCTGATGGCGGTATTTGGTGCGACCATTTCTTATGTCTTGATGATGCTTTCTCACATTAAACTGCGCATCAGCCGCCCAGAATTACATCGTCCCTATAAAACTCCAGGTGGGATCCTCACCTCATCGATTGCTTTGGTTTTAGCCAGTATTGCGGTGATTGCTGGTTTTGTGGTGGATCCTAAAGTTTGGTTTATGGCTGCCGCTATTTATGCGGTCTTTATTGCCTACTTTATTTTCCATAGTCGCCATCGACTCGTTCAAGGTACACCTGAAGAAGAGTTTGAAAGTATTCGTAAGGCCGAACAAGACTTATAGAAGGACCTATGACATGGCTTATAAAACGTTGATTGGACATCAGCACTATGTGTTTAATGATTTAAAAACTTTAATGGCAAAAGCAACCCCGCTGCGCTCAGGTGATCAACTTGCAGGTGTTGCGGCGGAAAATGCCACTGAACGTGTTGCCGCACAAATGGCATTAGCCGATGTTCCATTGAAGCAGTTTTTAACTGAAGCGCTGATCAGCTATGAACAGGATGAAATAACCCGCCTGATTATCGATGAGCACCGTAGTGATTTATTTGCACCAATTTCACATTTTACCGTAGGAGACTTTCGTAACTGGCTACTCAGTGAAGATGCGACTACGCAGAAATTACAACAACTTGCGCTCGGTTTAACCCCTGAAATGGTGGCTGCGGTGAGTAAGATTATGCGCAACCAAGACCTCATCTTGGTTGCAAGTAAATGTGAAGTCATCACCCAATTTCGCAACACCATCGGATTGAAAGGTCATCTCTCAACCCGTTTACAACCGAATCATCCGACTGATGATCTCTTGGGGATATCGGCCAGTATTTTAGATGGCTTGATGTATGGCAATGGTGATGCCGTCATTGGGATTAATCCTGCAACCGATAACCTACAAAATTTATCGGAGCTGCTCAAACTACTCGATCATGTGATCCAAGAGCATCACATTCCAACCCAGTCTTGTGTACTGACGCATATCAGTTCGGGGATTCAACTGGCTGAGAAAAATGTGCCGATTGATTTAATGTTTCAATCGATTGCAGGCACACAGCGCGCCAATGAAGGTTTCGGGATTAACCTTGAATTATTACGTGAAGGCTATGAAGCGACACTGGCACTCAAGCGTGGGACTGTGGGACAAAATGTGATGTATTTTGAAACAGGTCAAGGCAGTGCTTTATCTAGTAATGCGCATCACGGCGTAGATCAACAAACCTTGGAAGTCCGTGCCTATGCTGTGGCTCGTAAATTCAAGCCGCTGCTGGTGAACACTGTAGTTGGGTTTATTGGCCCAGAGTATTTATACAATGGCAAACAAATTATCCGCGCAGGCTTGGAAGACCATTTTTGTGGCAAGCTCCTAGGCTTACCTATGGGCTGCGACATTTGCTATACCAACCATGCCGATGCCGATCAAAATGACATGGATGTACTACTCACCCTTTTCGGTGCAGCAGGTTTGAACTTTATTATGGGCATTCCGGGTTCGGATGACGTCATGCTGAACTATCAAACCACGTCATTTCATGATGCGCTGTATTTAAGGCAACTTTTGGGCTTAAAAGCCGCACCTGAGTTTGATCTGTGGTTGGCGGAACAAGGCATCTTTAAACAACAGCAGCAGCACATTCTCTGGCCAGAACATATCCCGCCGCAATTTGAAAAACTTTTGCATATATAAGGAGCAACTTATGTCACTTGTTCCTCTAGAAAACTATCAATCTGAACAACATCAGGATGTTTGGGAAAATTTAAAGAAATTTACCGATGCTCGTATCGCCATTGGTCGCGCTGGTTGTAGCATCCCGACCCATGAACTGCTGAAATTTCAACTGGCGCATGCGGAAGCGCAAGATGCGGTACATCAAGCTTTAGATATCGAACACTTAGTTGCAAGTTTTAATACACTAGGTTTGGATAGTCTGACGGTACACAGTCAAGCTGAAAATAAACAAGAATACTTAAAACGTCCTGACTTAGGCCGCCTGTTAAGTCCAGCTTCACAGCATGGCTTAGAAGTTTTTAAATCCAGTAACCCACAAAACTATGATGTCTGTATTGTGATTGGTGATGGACTATCTGCACGGGCGATTGAAGAAAATGCAGTTCCTTTTATTCAGCACCTTATCCCGCAGCTGCAAGCGGAGCACTGGAGTATTGCACCAATCGTTATTGCTACTGGAAGCCGAGTCGCTTTGGGTGATCCAGTCGCAGAGTGCCTACAAGCCACTATGCTCGTGATGCTGATTGGCGAAAGGCCCGGTCTGAGTTCACCTGATAGTATGGGCATTTACTATACATGGAAAGCAGCCTCAGGCACGTTGGATGCTAAACGGAACTGTATTTCAAATGTTCGACCTGCGGGCTTAAGCATTCTTGTTGCAGTACAACGACTAATGTCTCTCATGCGTGGCTCTAAGAAACTCGGTTACTCAGGTGTAGACTTAAAAGATGAACATGAAATGGTCAGTCTAGACAAGGAACATACGCCTAAGCGTTTATTTTAATTTGAAGCAGATCAGCCGTGATTTTACGGCTGATCTTAAATAGCATGTTATGTTGATTTAGTTTTTTTAGCTTGCTTTATTCAGCGCTTGTTCTACAAAATGTAAGCGATCTTGGCCCCAATACATTTCATCACCCACAAAGAATGTCGGTGCGCCGAAAATGCCACGTTGAATGGCCTGTTCTGTTTCAGTGATCAGTTTTTGTTTCACCACATCCGACTGAACCATACTCATAATATCTTCTACAGAAAAGCCACTTGGTTCTAGCACTTCTGCCAAGACAGTAGGTTCATTCAGATTTTGTGGTGTACCAAACATCGCATCGAATAAAAGTTTTAAAACTTGCTCAAACTTTTCTAGATGCAACAATTGAACGCCTGTCAAAATGCGCATTAGGGTTAAAGTGTTCATTGGAAAATGCGGATTCATTTGCATTGGGATATGGTAATACTCCGCCCAGCGCTGCATATCTAAGATTGAATAAACCCCTTTGACAGGAATCTCTATCGGACTACGATTACCTGTTGCTTTAAACACCCCGCCTAATAAAATAGGCTTATACACAATCTGAATCTCTTGCTGCTCTGCTATTTGCAGTAAACGATAGTAGGCCAAATAGCTATATGGGCTGCCCAAATCAAAATAAAATTCTACGCTTTTCATGCTTTGTCCTTTTACCACGTTTCCATCCAAGGTCTTAAATCTAACTCATGCGTCCATGCATCGCGCGGTTGCTGCGACAAATGCCAATAATTTTCTGCAATATGCACGGGATTTAATATGCCATCCTGTTCTTTGCGCGCGTACATCTCAGGAAAAGTGTCTTTAATAAAATCAGTATCAATTGCCCCATCCACCACCACGTGTGCCACATGAATATTTTTCGGGCCAAGCTCACGTGCCATACTTTGCGCCAAGGCACGCAGTGCATGTTTCGCCCCTGCAAAAGCGGCAAAGTTTGCTGCACCTCTTATGCCTGCGGTTGCACCTGTGAAAATAATACTTCCGTGCTCACGCACGACCATACGCTTCGCCACTTCACGCCCAGTCAAAAACGCGCCAAAGCATGCCATTTCCCAAATTTTAAAATACTTGCGTGCAGTTTCTTCTAAAATACTACATGGCACATTCGCTCCAATGTTAAACACTAAAACATCGATTTCACCAATATTGGCTTCAATTTCCTCTACCAAAGCGATGACTTGATCTTCTTTACGTGCATCAGACGCAAAGCCATATGCAAGGCCACCTTCAGCTTCTATCTCTGCAATTAAGGGCTGGAGTTTTTCGGCATTTCTTCGCGTCATACAGGCGATGTATCCACCACGTGCAAAACGTTTTGCGATTTCGCCCCCTGTGGCATCTCCTGCGCCAATCACTAACGCGACTTTCTCTTTAGAAGCAGTCTTTTGCAACTGCTGTTCTGGCTGTAGTCCATCCATAAATACACTCCCTTCATAAAATAACGATCGTTATCATAACGATCACTATGTTATAGTTTTCAGCGTCAGTCAATTTTATTTTGATGAAACTCCTATGCGCTATAAAACAGGCTATAAAGAAGAAAAACGTCAAGAACTGCTTAAAATCAGTGCTCAACTGGCCAAGAAGCAAGGCTTTGCCAATACTGGTGTCGACGGTTTTATGAAAGCTGCTCAAATGACCAGCGGTGCTTTTTATTCGCATTTTTCATCAAAACATGAATTATTTGAAGCACTGATCCAGTCCGAGTTACAACACAGCTTTCAAGCATGGCAAGCCAATCCTCATGACAACCTCGAAGAGTGGATTGACTTCGAAATTGAACGTTATTTAGCGCTGTCTCATGTGCAACGCCCAGATCAAGGCTGTGTTATTCCCTCTCTTGCAGCCGAGGTAGCACGTAGTAGTGAAACAACAAAACTGTGTTTTCAACAGGAAATGCTTCGTGGTCACGCACTCTTTACACAACATCTAGGCAATGAAACACAAGCTTGGGCGGTACTATGTCAACTGGTCGGTGCAATCGTCATGGCGCGGAGCATGGCGGATGAACATCTACAAAGAGAAATTTTAAGCTCAAGCAAATGGATGATTAAAAACATGCTACAGCTCAAGTAAAATCTTGGATTGAATTGAATTTATAGTTTTTCTACATATTTTCTGATTTTTTACCTTCAACTTCTACGCATTTCCCTGTACATTTTTAAACTCCTTTAACCCCTGTGAACAAGCCAACTATGACGACACTACCCGATACCATTTACGCGATTCAGCATCTTGCTTTTGAAGATTTGGGCGCATGGGAAGATGTGTTATATCAATTGGGTTATCGGGTACGATATTTTGAAGCCGGCAAAGATGACTTAGCTAAAGCTCTGAACTACACAGGTCTAACCGTCATTTTAGGTGGACCGATTGGAGTATATGAAACTGAAGACTACCCTTTCTTACAACAAGAAATAGACTTACTCAAAGTTCGTTTAGAAAAGAATTTACCCACTTTAGGCATTTGCTTAGGTGCACAGTTGATTGCACATGCACTCGGTGCAAAAGTATATGCAGGTCATAGCAAAGAAATTGGCTGGAGTCAGTTACAGCTCAATATCGTTGAACATAACCCATTACAAACACTGGTAGGAACTGAAGTTCTACATTGGCATGGCGACACCTTTGAACTCCCTGCTCAAGCTGAACTGTTGGCCAGCTCAGAAGTTTATCCCAACCAAGCTTTTCGTGTAGGCAAAAATATTCTAGGCTTACAGTTCCATCCTGAAGTCGCAGCGGATGGTTTAGAAAAATGGCTAATCGGGCATACTGCTGAACTTCGTCAAGCGAACATCAATATTCCAGCATTGCGTGCAGACAACCAACGCTTTGCAGCTCAACTAGAACATATCTCTGGACAAGTTTTAGTCGCGTATTTAAAAGCACTGATTTCATAATTCAGCCATAATCCATTCAATGCATCTATTGCTCTAGATTTTAAGTTTAGAGCAGCCACAAAAAAGCACCTCTATGAAGGTGCTTTTTTGGTAGATATCGCTTATTTTGCAGCAGCTTTAGACTGTGGAACAGATGCTTCAGTGGTGATATTCACAGTGATTTTATCACCCACGTTTGGCACGTATGCACCTACACCAAAAGCAGAACGGTCAAATGAAGTGGTTGCGTTGAAACCAATTGACTGTGCTTTAGTCATTGGGTGCTCACCTTGTTTATTCAGCACCGCATCTAAAACGACAGGTTTTGTCACATTTTTAATGGTTAAATCACCTGTGATTTTGTATTTATTCGCGCCTACAGCTTGTACTTTTGTACTTTTAAAAGTGATGGTTGGGTATTTTGCTGCATCAAAGAAATCAGCCGCTTGTAAGTGTTCATCTAAAGCTTTTACGTTGGTGTTTAAGCTAGATAAAGGAATTGTTACATTCACCGACGAGTTTGCAGGTTTTGCATTATCGACATTAATCACACCCTGAATGTCGCTGAAGTTTGCAGATGGCGTTGAAAAACCAAAGTGGCTCCATGTGAAAACTGTTGCTGTATGTGTAGGGTCAATTTGATATGCCACAGGTTTTGCCATAGCAAATGTAGTCGCAGTTGCAACAGCCAAACCGATTGTTAAAGCTTTAAAGTTCATGTTTTTATCTCACATTGGAATACTGCTTAGTCTATAGAGTTCTACAACGAATACATCTATAAAGATAAAACGATATGTTGCAACTTTAGAACGATATAATTGTTTTGGCTCTAGACTAGCAGATTTACACTTAATTTTACCTAATGAGGTTCCACAGCTCAGTTGCTAACTCATTAGGTTCCCTCATCCAACGCCATTC
>Ga0207918_100197_pt1 | contig 9307 bp, 7 predicted proteins | sample DeeseametaMP0440_FD_184211 | JGI IMG/M metagenome (GOLD analysis project Ga0207918, IMG submission 184211) | Marine microbial communities from the Deep Atlantic Ocean - MP0440 (SPAdes) | ecosystem: Environmental > Aquatic > Marine > Oceanic | place: East of Rio de Janeiro, Brazil, South Atlantic... | reverse complement strand
CGGGGTATTTCCGTAATGGTTTTTGTCATACAGCACCTTCCGATTTGGGACAACACACGATCTGTGTCGAAATGACCTCTGAGTTTTTAAATTTTTCTCAGCGAGTGGGTAATGATCTCATTACCCCTGTGCCTGAAGTTGACTTTCCAGGTCTACAACCTGGTGATTTTTGGTGTATCTGTGTGACCCGTTGGGTAGAAGCTTATCAGGCCGGTTTTGCGCCTCCTGTTAAAGTTCAAGCTTGCCATCAAGCTGTACTGTCTTACGTACCCCTAAATGTGCTTATGGAATATGCTGTCGAATGAATATTTCAGAAATTATCTTGGCATCAAGCAGTCAAACTCGTAAAGACCTCATGAATCGTTTACGTCTAGACTACCGCTGCGTTGTCCCTGATATAGACGAATCGCCTCGTGGTGAAATCCATGCCGATGATTTAGCCAAACGATTGGCTTATGAAAAAGCACATGTCATTGCGTCACAAAACCCTGAAGCAATCGTGATTGGTTCAGATCAGGTGGCATGGCGTGAAGGTGCTCCCGATATTTTTATTGGGAAGCCATTGAGTACTGAAAAAGCCATTAAACAGCTACAGGCCAATTCAGACAAGATTGTGTACTTCAGTACCGCACTCAGCGTGCAGCAACATTCAACAGGCTTTGAACGTAGTCTGGTTGAGCACTATAAAGTTAAGTTCCGTAAACTGAGTCTGCCTGAAATTCAGCGTTATGTTGAAGTTGAACAGCCACTGATGTGTGCAGGAAGCTTCAAGTGTGAAAGCCTTGGTATCAGCTTATTTGAACAAATGATAGGACAAGATCAAACTACATTGATGGGTATGCCTATGATTCAGTTATGCAATATTCTGCGTGAATTAAAAGTACTTGTGCCTTAATTCTGTAGAGGTATTCTTAGATGCTTCCCCAATAAATTGAACAGCAGCAGATGTTGCTGTTCGTTTCTGAGTATTAAATTTAACAAGATCATGAATATAATATATGACCAATCGTTCAAAGATTTTTAGACGAATTTGCTGAGAGATAAGCTTGAATGAGTCGTTTAAAGTACATTCTAATTAATAAACTACGGTATAGCGTAATCAGCATAAAAAGAATAAGAAATGAAAATAGACCAATATTATTAGGGTCAAAGCTACTCACACTCTCCCTCTGTCTAAAGAGATATTTGACAAATAACAATGCCAATACCAAATAGCCATACCACATTTTATTATATAGCGGATGATCTTCAGCGAGACTTTTGGCTTGTCTAAAAGTAAGATATGCTGATATTGTGGTACCTTAGCCAAATTTTTTGTTTTATATATCCTATCGATTGAGGATGATTTTTTCGCTAATTTGGACTGACTTTTCTCTCTTTCTTTTTGCAATATCTCATTCGCCATTTTCTCGGCATCTTCTTTACTTAACATTATTTTTCTTCACTAAATTTTAGACCTATTATGCTGTAAAAATTTTGATGCCTACAATCATAACGACTGAGACAAACTCAATTTATTTAAATCAATCAAGCGCATTTAAATAAATCTAACGATACTTGCACATAGGCCTTCGATCATAAGACAATAGTCACAATATTGTTTTAAATTTGCTTAGGCTATTTTCATGTCCCAATCTTTTGATGTTCTTGGCGGTATTACAGCTGAACAATTCCTTGCCGAATATTGGCAAAAAAAGCCAGTATTGGTCCGCAACGCGCTGCCTGAAATTATCAATATTTTAGAACCTAGCGATATTATGGAACTGGCTTTAGATGAAAATGTCACAGCTCGTCTCATCAAACAAAAAGATCGTGACCCAAATCAGTGGTCGGTCAAGTCTTCACCGCTGCTAAAAGCTGATTTCCAAAAGATGCCAAAACTCTGGACTTTATTGGTTCAAGCCGTAGATCACTACTCTTTTGACTTAGCAGCACTCTGGAAAAAATTTCCTTTTATTCCGCAGTGGCGCCGTGATGACATCATGGTGTCTTATGCACCTAAGGGTGGCTCTGTCGGAAAGCATTTTGACTTTTACGATGTCTTTTTAGTTCAAGGTTATGGTCATCGTCGTTGGCAGTTGGGTCAAATGTGCGATGCTGAATCTGAGATTATTGCAGGCCAACCTTTAAAATTACTGCCTGAAATTGACGTACATTTTGACGAAGTATTAGCGCCAGGTGATCTACTTTATGTACCACCGGGTTTATCACATTTTGGTGTAGCCGAAGATGACTGTCTGACCTTCTCTTTTGGCTTCCGTATGCCAAACGTCACCGACATGGTAGACCGTGTAGGCGACAAACTGTCTGATAACGCTCTGCTACGTAATCCTTTACTCGATATTGTCCGTGACCAACAAAGCCCGATCGGCCAATTAACACAAAACGAATTGGATTATTTAAAAGCAGAAATTTTGACTCAGCTACAAAATTCAACTTTGCTTGATGATGCCATTATGACCTTGATGTCAGAGCCAAAGTACCCTGAAAATATTCCTGAAGCTGAAGAAATTGGCACAGGAGATCTAGAAGGTATTTTAGACCAAGGCTATCAGCTGATCTTAGAACCCGCTTCTCGCCTACTTTATACACACGATGAAGATGAATTCTTATTTTGGGCCAATGGTGAAGGACTATGCATTTCAGAGCAATTTGCACCATTACTTAAGAACTTAGCAGATGGTGAAGCACTGTTACTTGATGAAAGCTTATATGATACAGATATTCTAGAAGACATTGCAATGCTGATGAACGAATCCGTCTTAATGCTACTCCCACCTGACGAAGCTTAAGCAAACCAAGTGCTGGGTAGTCTAATCTACTCAGTACTTTCTCCCTCACCAAACCTTAGACTGGCAATAATTTTGGTACAGCCTTTTTCAGATTCGATATTGAGCTCAGCACCAATTTTTTCTAAACGCATTTTCATACTGCGCATACCAATGCCCATCCCGTGGTTAAGTACACACTCCACATTAAAACCTATACCATCATCCTGAATAATCATGACCAAGTGAGTTGTACTTGGATAATACATTTTTACATCAATATGCCGTGCTTGGCTGTGCTTCACAATATTGGTCAAACTTTCTTCAAGCACACGAATTAAAGTCAAACATTGTAGTGCTGTCGGTTGTATTTCCCATGCCTCCGGAATGCTCCAAGTCGCCTCAATGTCCAACTCATCCATGATCTGACTAAACCGATGCCGAACAGGAGCAATCCATAACACTGGATTATCTGGCGTTTTGTTATTGGTTAAAGAACCACTATCAATAATTTGTCTTAAATCATCTCGAAGCAATTTGAGGATGGATAAAAATTGTTGATTCGACATGGTGCTGGAGCTCTGATCCACCAAAATCATGGAGCGAACCAAAGATGCCCCCAAACCATCGTGCAAATCATGCGCTAAATGAATACGTTCTTGTAAGCGGACATTTTCAAGCTCTAATTGGTGTCGAGCATATAAACTAGAGGACAGATTACTGGTCACAAAGCTTACTCGCTGCTCAAGCTCACTATTAAATCTTTGTATTTTTTTAATATTTTTATCTAATCGTGTTGCGAGAATAATCACAATGAAAAAAGTGATCACTGGTGAGGTATACGGCGACAAAGGCTGATGGTCATTAATATGTCCATCAAAAAGTATTGAAATATCGTAAAGCATGACAATAAGAATCACACTTAAACAAACCGCCAACAAAATAAAATCACGGCGCTTGGTCTTATAAGCACGATAAATCACAAAGCAGAATGATGCGATAAATAATGCAATACACAACAGGAAAATCACAGCAAATACGATATTGACCATCAAACTTGGGATAAACAAGATGGTGACAATACACACTGCAGCAACTAAAAATAAGGTTTTCTCTAATTCAGCAAACTTTGTTTTCACAAAACGTAGCAAGTAAATGCAAAAGCAGACATTGTATAAAACAAAATAGGTCAGGTTAGTTTTCATGACCCATAAAGAGTTTGGATATGGAAACACTTCTCGGTTGATGACATTCCAAATAAACAATACCCAAAACAGGCAGCTGATAGAAAACCACAGAAAAGTGGTTTCATTGCGTCTAAAAAACCAAATGACAAAGCATACCAAACCTAATGTGGTGGAAATGACTAAGTTGACTTGAAAGAGTGCCCTTTTACTCCAAAGTCGTTTTTGTTGTTTATCATATGCTGTTGTGATATCAGAAAATTCTAGATTACCTAAACCCGGACTTTCATAACTATTACCAACCACATACACCCAAATGTCATTGTTTTTTTGTTTTAAGCTTTCGACAGGAAGGATCCAAAAACGCGGGGTATTCCAACTTTTGGATAGAGGCTCAACTAAATGCTTATCTTTCCAAAGTAAATTTCGATTAAAAAAAACAGCGCCTGCGCTACTCATGCCTTCAACAGAAAATGCTAAAGGCTGTTTTAACTCATCGCTATCCTTACAACTCCAGTGCCAATTAAAATGGTACCAAACGCCGCCATCGTAATGTGGCCAGCGTTCTGTCCATACGTCAGGATTTTTGACCTCTACCCATCCCGTTTTCGGAACAACATCGATAGAACTTGTTTTCACCGCAGAAATTTTATCGACATTCACTTTACAAGTCGGACTGACAGCAAAGTTAGTTTGTGCGGAACTGGCAAAACTAAGCACACACAAACACAGTGTGACAAAAATGTTTAGCCAGCCATTTCTCATAAAATACCTAAAGAACGCGCAGTGCTGACTGCTTTGGTTCTTTTTGAAACAGAAAGCTTGCGGTAAATATGCTTAATATGACTTTCAACGGTATAGCGCGAAACAAATAATTGCTCAGCAATTTCGCGGTTACTCAGACCTTGTGCCACCAAGTTAAGAATTTCTGTTTCTCGATTGGTCAGTTGGTCATAGTCCTGACCATCTAACTGCTCTACACGCTCAGTTTGAGGGGTATTTGAGGTCGAGATTTGATTTAAAATTTCGCGAGCAATAAAGGGATCAATCGGCGCTCCGCCGCGCAAAATACTCCGTATCGACATTAGCACTTCAGCATCATCACGTTCTTTCAATACATAGCCATTCGCTCCAGCCTTAATCGAGGCAAATAAACTTTGCTGTGTACTCCATGCCGAAATCACCAAAATTAAGGCGCTTTCGTCTATCTCTCTAAGTTTTTCAATTAAGGTAATACCATTTCCATCGGGCAACCCTAAATCAACTAAAGCTAAAGAAATCGGTTGTGATGCAATGATTTGCATGGCTTCAGCTAAATTTTTAGCAAAAATCAGCATATCTTGACTATAGCCCAGCTCCGACAGGATCAGATCTAGGCGCGAGCGAATCATGGCTTCATCTTCCACGATTAAAACAGGTGCAGGCAAAACAGTTTCCTTATTTTTCACTGAAGCTTCCCCTTTTTCTTATCATTCTTGAACCACACTATACCGATGCAAACTTGGCCTAACCTATCCCTAGAAGTAAGTAATTTATAATTTTTTCTTTTGAACAATAAGCGCTTGTTCATATTCATTTTATATACTTTAGATTCTGAAAGATATCAATCTGCACAAAATTTATCCATAATTTTAATATTGGATTCCTCCTGCAAATAATAAGGGGCGTAACAACAATTTATTACTTGTAGATGAAACAGAGACTTGGCACATTAGGTTTAAACAACCAGGAAGGATGCCCAGCCATATGTCTAGCCCTGCTCAATCCATACGTCATAAATTGCTGAATACATTTTTTTCACGGCACTCCATTTGGCTACTGTGTATTTTTATTTTTTTGAGCATTTCTTTTTTTCATTATAGCCGCACCCCTATCTATATTAATTATTTTATTTCAGACACTTTACTGAACAGTATTTGGCTAATCACAGGTTTACTGAGTCTTGTTGGCTTGCATGATGTTTTACAAAATAAACATTCGATCTTAAAGAACTACCCGATCATGGGGCACTTTCGTTTTATTTTTGAAGATTTCCGCCCTGAAATTCGCCAGTATTTTATTGAGGCCGATCAAGACGCACTGCCTTTTTCACGGATGCAACGCAGTTTGGTCTATCAACGTGCAAAAAACCAAAATGCAGATAAACCATTCGGCTCCATTATCGATGTCTATGCAGATAATTACCGTTTCATGACTCATTCACTGAGCCCATGCACACCTGCTGACCCTAAAACCTTCCGTATTCTGGTGGGCAATTCGCAATGTTCACAACCTTATAGTGCTTCTATTTTCAATATTTCAGCCATGAGCTTTGGCAGTCTGAGTGCCAATGCTATTCGCGCTTTAAATGAAGGAGCACAAATGGGTGGTTTTTACCATGATACTGGCGAAGGCAGTTTAAGTCCGTACCATCTTGAGTATGGAGGCGATATTGTTTGGGAGTTAGGCAGTGGGTATTTCGGTTGCCGTACCCTCGATGGTCAATTTGACCCTGAGAAATTTGCTGTGCAAGCCAAACGACCTCAAGTAAAAATGATCGAAATCAAGCTCTCTCAGGGAGCAAAACCTGGCCATGGTGGGATTCTACCGAAAGATAAAATCTCAGAAGAGATTGCTGAAATACGGGGCGTCAGTCGAGATCATGACTGTGTTTCCCCCTCAAGTCACTCTGCCTTCAAAACTCCAATTCAGATGATGCATTTTATTCAAAAACTGCGTGAGTTATCTGAAGGCAAACCTGTCGGTTTCAAGCTGTGTATTGGTCAGCCTTGGCAGTTTATGAGTATTGTCAAAGCCATGCTGCATACTCAAATTATTCCTGATTTTATTGTGGTAGATGGCTCCGAAGGCGGGACTGGTGCAGCACCTATCGAACTGATAGACAATATGGGCGTACCACTACGTGAAGGCTTACTTTTTGTACACAATACACTGGTCGGTGCTGGTTTACGTGATCAGATCAAAATTGGTGCCAGTGGCAAATTGGTGAGTGCCTTTGATATTGCTAGTACCATGGCAATTGGTGCAGATTGGGTCAATTCTGCACGAGGATTTATGTTCGCGGTGGGCTGCATTCAAGCGCAAAGTTGTCATACCAACCAATGCCCTGTCGGTGTTGCGACACAAGACAAAGAGCGTCAAAAAGCAATCCATGTGCCCACCAAAGCCGAACGTGTACTTCATTTTCATGACAACACATTAAAGGCACTTTCAGAAATGATTGCTTCAGCGGGCTTAAAACATCCAGCAGAAATTAAAGCACGCCATTTAGCACAGCGTATTAATGACCGAGAAATTCGAAACTATGCGCAGCTGCATTTTTGGTTAAAAGATGGTGAACTGCTGTCTTGTGAAAATAAAGATGAAGAGAACTTCTATTTCCGTATGTGGAATATGTCCAAATTAGAACATTTCTAAATAAAAAGGAGGCTCTATCAGCCTCCTTTTTATTTTCGATAAGACAAATCACAGAATGTTAGTAATATCCACTCGATGAACCCTGCGCATGTAAAAAAGCTGGAATTAGACCTGTTAATGCCGCACGAATATCCGAACGTTCATTAATCAATTGATGCGAACCTTCCTCCAACATCAATAAAGTCTGTAAGCGAAACTTTTCACGAATAAACTCAATGTTATAACGCCAGTCTACCGTCTGATCCAGCGCACCTTGGGCTAACCAGACAGGAATGCGACAGGCTGGGCGCTGCTCCATTTCCAACATCCATTTGGACATAGCCAAAATCCAATCCATACCCATCATGCGAGGTTGTAGCGGATCTTTTAAACGAACAAAGCGTAAGAACTCTGGGTTGTGATTATTCCGCCTAAAATGACGCGGCACTTGACGTTTAATCCGACGAATAATGCCTAATCCAACCGAGTTATGCCACCAAGCGGATTTTGCAGGTCGAATGAGTGGCGACAACAACAAAACACGTTGCACATAAGGGTTTTCACGGCGTTCGGCAAACTCAAGCAAATGATGCATCAAAATTGCACCACCCGTGCTCTGTCCTATGCCTAGCCACGGTTGCGGTAACTGTTCTGCATGTTTGACATAGCGCACCACAGCATGTAACACATCTTGATAATGATCAAAATTTTGGATATTCGCAGGTGATCCATCACTGAGTCCATGCCCCGGAAGATCATAGGTCAGTACACTAAAGCCTTGTTCAAGCAACTCTTTAATAATGGGTTGATAAATTCCGCTATGCTCTAAATAACCATGCAACAGACAGACTGAACCTTTGATTTTTTCAATTTTTGGTGCAAAAACTTGGACATGCAACTTAAATAATGGCATTTGAACATAACCTTGCCAGTGATCACAGTCCAACGCATCTAAACCATATAAACGACGATAAGACACCATCTCCACCGATGCTTCATACGGCTGGTTTAGATTCAAAGGCATTAAAAGCTGTGGTGTTGTCTCACGGCTAGGGACAGGAAGTTCAAGCTGTTTGAGTACCGAAGGATTTAAAAAAGGAAGTTCAGGCATTATGGAATCTCCCGACAGTCACTCGAACCCAACAGTACATCGCGTATCGTTGCGAGCATTTCATAATTGGCACGGCGACTATGATCATAATTTTGTTCACTTGGACGCCATTGGGTTAATTGGGTCGGCATAGGTGCTTCAATCGGCTGTGTTTCTATACCATTTAAAGCAAATAAACGGCGTGTACGTGGCATATGATATTGATCTGTAATCAAAATCACTCTAGGTGCACCACCTTTTTTCTGCAACAGCAAAGAGCTAAAGCGTGAGTTTTCGCAGGTATTCATACTGCGGTCTTCAAGCAATTTCGCATCGACTCCACGCGCCTTTAACCATTTTTGCATATACGGAGCTTCGACACCGCTAAGCACAATGGGCAACTTAAACTGCTGTTCGACCTGCAATGTGGTTTCAAGACGTAATCGCGTATATTCATTCACCACAATATCTTTACGATTTTTGTCTAAAGTTAATCCACCACCCAAAACAACTATGGCATTCGGCATGTTTAATGCCGCTTTTCTCTCTTCATTTTGTGCATGTATTTGTGCGATGTCCTGATAGATTTGTTCATCTATCGGCTCTTCCTCTACAGTCTCAACTTTATGTGTTTTTAAAAAGTCGAGATAATGTTCCATCAAGGCTTTATTTTCTTTGCTATTCAGCTCTAACAGTTCTTTGACATTTTCAGTCGGGTCAACCTCAGAACTTGCCGTCTCAACCACCAAAGGAATTTGAGGCTTTTGCTCTTTTTCTTGCTCTTCACGCTGTTCAGAAATAATTAACTGTTGTAGTGCTTTATAACGTGCCTGAATCGTGGTTAGGTTTTGCGAATTATGTTCTTTGAT
>Ga0207918_100196_pt1 | contig 9360 bp, 10 predicted proteins | sample DeeseametaMP0440_FD_184211 | JGI IMG/M metagenome (GOLD analysis project Ga0207918, IMG submission 184211) | Marine microbial communities from the Deep Atlantic Ocean - MP0440 (SPAdes) | ecosystem: Environmental > Aquatic > Marine > Oceanic | place: East of Rio de Janeiro, Brazil, South Atlantic... | reverse complement strand
TTAGTCTTAACTGATTATTTAGGCAAAAAGATCAAACTTGCACCTCATCAACTCAAACTAACGACTGATCCTGCTCAGGTTGTGAATGCTGATGTTGTTTTTATTTGTGTGAAATCGGCAGCAACGGAACAAGTTGCGCATGAACTTAAAGAATATTTAGGAACTAAAATACCGCTGATCATCAGCTTTCATAATGGTTTAAGCAATGTCCCTATTTTAAAAAGGGTTTTGCAAGAGCAAATGATTTTAGAGGGAATGGTTCCTTTTAACGTCGCCACGCAAGAAGCTGGGCATTATCATCAAGGTACCTCTGGTGCATTAAGTGTTAAGCAATATCCGAATCAAAATTTGCTTGAGAATGCATTTCAAAAAGCAGGGTTAGAGATTGTTTTTGAAAAAGACATGCCGGCTGTGCAGTGGGCCAAGCTTTTACTTAATTTAAATAATTCAATCAATGTATTGTCAAAAAAACCGTTAAAGGAACAATTGTCGATTCATAAATATCGCCCATGTGTGGCAATGGCGCAGCAGGAAGCCTTAGCACTGCTTGATTATGCACAAATTAAACCTGCAAAGTTAACCGCAGTTCCGACCCATTTGATTCCAAAATTACTGAGTTTACCCAATCCATTATTTAAATTATTAAGTCGTAAAATGTTGGCAATCGATCCACTAGCCCGGTCGTCTATGCAAGATGATTTAATTGCAGGTCGCCCCACAGAGGTCGACTGGATTAATGGTGAGGTTTTAAAACTTGCAGAGCAATGTGGTAGACAGGCTCCAATCAATGCACGACTCATAGAATTGATTAAGCAAGCAGAGAAATCATCTCTATCATTTTCAATGAGCGCAGATGCTGTAAAAGATCAGTTGAAATCGGCATCGAAACAATAGCTTGAGGTGAGGTAAGTCATTCATACGCAAATCATTGAATATTTATAAGGATCATCTTTGAGTATGGTTGAAAAACCTGTATGTTAAACCTTGATTTATATTTTGATTGGGGAGAATAAGGTGCTTTGGGGAAAAGAGAAAACGGTAGAAACGTTGCAATATGACATGCTCGATGAATCACAGTTAAGTATTTTTTATCCAAAAATCCAAGAATTCCTCAATCAAGTTAATCAAATCGTTTTAGATAAAAATCAACAAACCCAATTAGCCTTATGCAGCCTTTTAGCTGGTGGGCATATCTTATTTGAAGACTTGCCTGGTTTAGGCAAAACCACATTGGCCAGTAGCTTGGCCCATTTGGCTGGTCTTCAATTTAAACGGATTCAGTTTACCAATGACATGCTGGCAAGCGATGTGATTGGGGTGAATATGTTTAACCAAAAAGAACATCTGTTTGAGTTTAAGCAAGGGCCAATTTTTACTCAAATTTTACTCGCAGATGAAATTAACCGCTGTAGTCCGAAAACGCAGAGTGCGCTCTTAGAGGCGATGGAAGAGGGTGTGGTGACAATCGATGCAAGTCGTTATGTACTACCGCAGCCTTTTTGGGTAATTGCAACGCAAAACCCACTTTTTCAAAGTGGAACTTATGCACTACCAGAGTCACAGCTCGACCGTTTTCTTATGCGTTTATCTTTGGGTTATCCATCCCGTCAGGCAGAAAAGGCTTTATTGCAGCAACAATCCCGTCATGACTTGATTCAGCAGTTGATGACTGTATTTTCTGAACAAGACATTCTTGCCTTACAAACTTTGGTGCCACAGATTTATTTGTCTGAGGAAGTCTTGGATTATATTTTAGATTTGGTGGCTGAGACTCGTAAAGGTCGACATGGGTTATCTACACGTGGCGTACTGGCTTTGAAGAAAGCAGCACAAGCCTATGCTCTGGTTAAAGCCCGTGCATTTGTTACACCCGATGATGTACAGGCTGTATTTGTCGCAGTGACCGCGCATCGTATTGGGCTGGGTGAAGCTGAAACTGAGCAGCTTATGAAGCAAGTCAAAGTTCACTAATAGGATAAGCTGACGCATGCTGTGGCAAAACTGGATCAATAAACGCTTTAAATTTAAGGCTGAAAAACAACTGACCCAAAAAGATGTACTGGTGTTTATTTATCAGCAAGGATATGTATATGTGGTGCTGATTTTAATCACCTTTATTGCTGGGGTGAATTATGCCAATAACTTAATTTTAGCGTTTTGTTTTTTAATCAGTGCCGTGCTGTGTATGAGTTTTTATTTGACCTTTAAACAGCTACATGGGTTAAGTGTTGATCTTGTATTGCCTGAAATAGGGCAGGTTGAGAGTGCATTGCAATTACAAATGCATTTCAAACAACAGCATTCACAGCCTCGATACCTTTGGCTCGCTTATGCTGATCATATAGAACAGTTGTTTATTCAAGATACCCATCAGGTGGTCGATTTAAATTTTTTTCCAAAAGAGCGCGGACAGTTTAGTTTTCCCGAGATTAAAATTTACTCGACTTATCCATTTGGTCTCGTTCGTGCATGGAGTTATTTTTTTATCCAAGCACCTGTGTGGATAGCGCCTAAAGCTAAGTCTTTAGCGGCAGAAAATAAACAGCAACAGCACGGTTTTGAACCGGACATGGATGAATTTCGAGAATTACGAAATTTTAAAGAGGGCGACTCTTTACAGGCGGTTTCATGGAAACAAGTGGCACAAGGACAAGGTTTATTTATTAAAGTCTTTGAGCAACATCAGGATCAACACAGTTTAGACATTCACTATGCACATATGCCGAGTCCTTCGCATGAAGAAAAGTTAAGCTTGATGATGGGCTTGGTTGAACAATGTGAGCAGTTGCAGTATGCCTATGCACTGTATTTCCCCCATACTGAACTAGCCAAAGGGATAGGACGAGAACAATACCTTCAAGCCAAATTACTTTTGGCGCAGGCATAGCGAGAACAGTATGCATTCTTCTATTCGTATTGCCATTGTACTGACACTAAGTTTGATTTGGATCACACAACTAAGTTTTAGTCCTGTGCTATTGAGTGTCATTTTCGCCATTTGTATCGGCTGTCTATGGTATTTCATGAAATCCACGGGCAACCATTTCCCGAAATGGGCAATTTACATTTTGACCCTTGTTGTTCTAGCGGTCACTTTTTGGAGCTATCAAAGCTTTTTAGGGGTAGAAGCGGGCGTAGCTGTTTTAAGCATCTTTCTCTTTGCGAAAGCCTTAGAAACAAAAACGCAGCGTGATGTGATCATTTTGTTTAACTTTGCTTTATTTGTTGCGGCGAGTATGTTTTTATATAGTCAGTCATTTATGACGGCTGCCATGGTTTTGCTGTGTTTATTGAGTTGTTAGTTGGGGCTGTATCGAGTGCAAACCCATGCTTTTGCATCTGAAAACTCGAATCGTATGGCATTAAGGCAAGATGCAAAACACGTCATTAAATTTGTAGGTCTCGCACTGCCTTTTTTTGTGCTGCTGTTTATCTTTTTTCCGCGTTTACCCCCACTTTGGCATATTCCCATTCCTGAAAATAAAGCAGTGACAGGCATGAGTGACAGTATGTCACCTGGAGATATTGCGCAATTATCCCAGTCCAGTCATTTGGCTTTTCGTATTATTGGTGATGTCACTCAGCTCCCAAATCGTTCAGAGCTTTATTGGCGCGCGATGGTCTTAGATCAATATGATGGGCAAAAGTGGACCAGTAGTTTTATTAATCAACAAAGTATTTCGGATGATACATTAACGCAAATCTCTACATCCAAAAAATGGAACTATCAATATTTACCCGCTGATGTCGCGATTCCGTGGATTATGGCATTGGAATATTCACAACCCTTAGAGCGACGTTATCAGCTACGTCAGGATTGGAGTATTCAGGCTTATCGTCAAGTGCAGCGTGTGGAACCTATTGCATTGCAATGGATGGGAAATGTTCAATTTTCCCAAAGTGAATTATCTAAGATACAACGAAGCATAAACTTAAAAGCGCCTGAGCACATGGACTTGAAAGCGCAGCAATTGGCACAACAGCTGCTTAAGCAAAGTAACGAGAACCCGAAACGTTATATCCAAAATGTTTTGCAATGGTATCGCAACAATGGTTTTAGCTATACCTTGCAACCAGGTTTGTTGGGGCAGCATCGTATTGATGAATTTTTGTTTCAATCCAAACAAGGTTTTTGTGAACATTATGCTTCTAGCTTCGTGATGCTGATGCGTTATGCAGGAATTCCAGCACGTATTGTGGTTGGGTATCAAGGTGGTCAGCCTTCACCAAATGCAAAAAGTTGGGAAGTTCGACAGTTAGATGCGCATGCATGGACGGAAGTCTTTGTGGATGGGCGCTGGAAACGCTATGACCCAACAGCCATGATTGCACCGCAGCGTATTGAACAGGGTATGCAAGATTTAATGAGCCAAGATGCCAGTGTTTGGGGTGAGAGTAGTCGATGGAATGTACAGCGCTATTCGGTATTAAACAAAATCCGCATTTGGAGTGACTATGCAAGTTACCAATGGCAAAGTAAGGTGGTTGGCTATAATGCAGAGGCTCAACGAGGTTGGTTGCAGAAGCTAGGACTCCAATCCACTTATTCATTGGTATTGCTGATTATTATTAGCATTGGTGGGTTAGTTTTACTGTACTGGTGGGTTATATTTTGCCGTAAACGTGCTCAAACTTCTGAATATGACATTGTCATTCAATCTTTTTCTCGAAGCTTAACAACTGAGCAGCGTAAACAAGATGCCGAAACGGTAAACAAATGGTTGTTGCGTTTAGCTCAAGACGTTAAACCTGAACAGCAAGTTTTATTTAAGCAGGCGGCTGATTATTATCAGCAAATGCGTTATTCCAATAGGTTGAATTCAAAAAATATTCAACAATTTAAACGAGTGCTTAAAACTTGTGCATCTGCTTTAAAAAACAAGAAATAGCGCTTGTCATACTTTTTAAAAGTGAATATTATGCTTTTACTTCAGGTGTATAGCTCAGTTGGTTAGAGCGCTACGTTGACATCGTAGAGGTCTCCAGTTCGAGTCTGGATATACCTACCAAAATTCGTTGATATTTCAACATATTAAAGCCCACTTAAAAAGTGGGCTTTTTGTTTTCGGGGAAGATTCGGGGTATTTTCGGGGAATGGCGTAATTCCCCAATGTGGAAAACTCGTTCATTTAAACTTAAAAACGATGATTAACGGTAGCTAAATCAATAACTAATTGGACATCTATTCTTATTTCATCTGGACACTTTTTTCTGTTTTAGGGTTAAATGTGACTACACAATGTCGTGTAACATTTAAGGTGTATTGTGTTAGTTTTAGAGAAAATAATGAATCATCTGGATTAATCAATGACATTAAAAAAATTATACGTAGAGCTTTATTATGGAGAATATTCTTACTCAGAAAGGATAAAAAAATTAATTGAATATGTTGAGAAAAATGAAAACATTCCAATTGAGTTACTAGAGTTATATCCTAATTATGAATTGCTATTACTAAATGTAATACAGACCAAAGATTCTGAATTTTCATCCAATTGTTTAGAAGCTGAAATATTGGCAGCGACATTCTTTCTAGGTGTTTTAGCTGACTATAAGAATGGTAATTTAAGCCCTCTTAAACTATGTAGAATTTTTAGTAATTTAGAGTGTGGGTTCCTTGATGCTCCAAGAGGACTTAAAAATAACTTAGCTTACTATCCAGAATGGATAGGTGGCCTCTATGATGCTTGTGACTGGTGCGATGAAACATGGACAATCGAAAATTCACCTCATTTAATTGATGCAATACAACATCAAACTAATGTCATCCATGAGTGGCTTTTGAAGCCCCATTTAACATAATGGTCGTTATGTAAATTTTAAAAAAATATAGTAAAAATGGGAGCTTACAGCTACCATTTTTGCCTTCTTATAAGGCGTATTATGTTAATTTTAGAGAAACTTAATTTTTGAAAACTAATTCTTTGTAAGGTATGAAGCAATTGATCCCAAATTTAGAAGCTGAAATTATTCCAACAAAATCTATTGCTGATATCTCATTAGGATTAGATTTCGAACATTTTAAGGCTAAATCAAAATATCAGATTATTAATGATTATGCTGAATTAGAAAGCACGTATTCCGAAAGTGATCAGTGGCTAATTTTACATCGAAATGAGGTTCTACCTTGGGGCGATTCTATCAATGAAATATATTGTTATTGGAATAAGATCATCACTCTAACATTCAATTCTAATACCCAAAGGCTAGAATTCATTTATGCTGGTCAGGGGTATCAAGGGAGATTATTAGGTCTACTAGGTATAGGAGATAGGTTAGATTCTGCCAAAGATCAATATAATTTCTATTTTGAAGGTGATAAGCACTATCTTGAATATAAAGAATATAGTGATAAAGCGGGTGAAATTATCCCCGTTGAAATAGAAACAAACTATAGAACAGCATATTCAGAAGAATATTCAGATCAAATTATTGAAGGTTTCTTAGTTTACTTACTTCCTGAAGAGCGAGGTCATTAACATACTGGCAATTATATGAAATCAAAAGCTGATGATCCATGTAATGAAAGCATCAGCTTTGGTATGACTAACGATAAAACTACGGTGCAATTCTTAATCAATTGAATGTAGAAAGAGCGAAGAATAGTAGATTAGCTAACCCTAAAAAATTCGCTGAATTTAAAAGAGCAAATGAGAAACTATTTAAAGATTTTGACAATGCTTATTCTCGTAGGATTTTTCATTTCGATACAGGTATAAAAACTCCGAATCTTCGTCGCCACTTACACCAAACAGCATTTGTTCGTGGACAAAACTATAAAGGTGGTTTAGATGGATATCTAAATAATATTAATGATGCAGGAAAAGTTAGTAAAACCGTCAAAGCAGGTGGCTGGCTTTTTTTAGGGATGGATGCCGTAGAAGCAGGATTAACTATTCATAAAGCATATGAATCAGGTGACAATGATGAACTCAGAAAAGCTTCAATTGTAGAACCTTTAAAGATTGCAGGTAGTGCCGGTGGAGCATCATTGGGAGGATATGCTGCTGGTACGGTAGTTGGTCTAATAATTGGAGTTGGTACTGGAGGAGTAGGGCTAATTGTTATTGGTTTAGCTGTTGCAGCTGGAGGCTACATTGGTGGAGAAATAGGGAAATCTAGTGGTGATATAGCTGGAACATTTATAGCAGATCAGGTAAATGAATATTATGAGTAATTCTCAATTTTTTTATAATGTAATTAATATATTAAATATATTATTTTTATTTCTTTATTTAATCTCTATGTTGATTGAACGAACATATATCAAAAGAAACTTATCTAGAATATGTAAATTATCATTTGATAATGAGAGTTATTTTACTAAGATTGATTTAGGTAATTATATGGTTCTCAGCTTCTTGCCTATTGTTATACAAATAGGTTTTTTACGAGAAAAAATTATTTTAAAGAGAAAAGTGGTATTTCCAAATCCTCCAATTTTATTTTCATCTATCAATGATGAAAAGATGGATACATTTTTTAAAAAATATAAATCTTGGTTATATATATCTAATTTAAAATGGATATTTGGATTTTTATGGTTTTTTATTATTGGTGTAATAAACTTATATTTAAAGTAATTAAGATAGTACCTTATCAAAGGTACAACTTAGTGAAGTGAAAATGACCGCCTGAAAGGGCGGTTTTTTATATCTAATAATCGAAGACTACAAGCCATATTTTAATACAAAATTCCTATGAGCAATTTGAAGTAAAAGCCTAAAAAAGCTGTAGAGAAATTATGCTCTAAATTATTGATTTTATTGGGTCTAGTTTGGTAAGAAAGTGACTAAAATACGCTCAAAAATAAGTAATGAAATTGTTATATTCTAAAGGCTTATGTCGGGTTTTGACATCATCTTGACATCGTAGAGGTCTCCAGTTCGAGTCTGGATATACCTACCAAGATATATATTGAGTAAAATCAATATTTTAAGGGGGATATTGTAACGATATTTCCCTGTTTTTATTGTCAAATAGGTCAGCTTTGGGTAATCAAAATACCCAAAATTTGCATTAAAAACTGCTTTATATTTCGCTTTCGGGCGCCATTTTGAGATGGTCGTATGTATCTCAAGATGGATGGCGCCCGTTTTCGGCACCAAATATTGAGAGTTTATTAATATGCAAAAACCTGTCAAACGCGGCAATGCATGGCGCATCCAAGTTAAATACAAGCATCTTCGTGATGCAGCAACAAGAGATACCTCACAAGAATGTATTCAATGGGCGCACAAGCGACTCATGGAGTTACAGCTTGAGTATGAAAAGCAGCTCAAAAATTTAGATAAACCCTAATACACTGTAAAGCAGCTATTTAATATCTATTACGAAAAAATTGGGCAGTTTACCAAAAGTAAAGTCTACATCAAAAATCACATCAAATATTTAGAACGGTATTACGGCAAACTCACCGAATACTCAATTTATGATCTCACTCCAAAGCTAATCACTGAAAATAGAGAAAGACGATTACAGTATGTGAAAGCAGGGACTATTCATAAGGAAATGAGCCTTGGATCTTCTGTTTTCACATTTGCAGTACGTGAACTATTTTTACTGCCTTCAAATCCATTCAATTTGGTTAAGAAGCCAATTAAACCACCTGCACGAAAGAACCGTATAAGCCAAGATCAAATCAAAATGGTTTTGGTGGGTTTAGATAATTATGAAGAAGGTATGGTGCCGAAAACACCAGCGCACTATGTAGCTTGGAGTTTCTTATTTGCATTGGAAACTGCCATGCGTAAAGGCGAGATATTAGGAATTGAGAACCAACATGTCTTTCCTGATTATGTTCATTTGCCTGATACTAAGAATGGTACCTCACGAGATGTCCCACTAACGACAAAGGCAAGAGCGCTATTAGATCTACTGCCTAAGCGCGAAGGGTTACTGGTCAAACACAACTCCAATTCGTTTAGATTGCTTTGGCAGCGTAATTTAAAGCGTGTCGGGCTTGCTGGAGCATTTACGTTCCATGATTCACGTCATGAGGCCATTACATGCTTTGTGAATAAACAAAAATTGCCTGTTGAGATATTAGCTAAATTGACTGGGCATAAAACCATTGGGGTTCTTGTGAACACATACTACAACCCAACGGCTTCTGAGATAGCAAAAATGCTAAATGCTGCTTAAGATATGCCCCATTGAATGGGGCTTTTTATTATGCAAATTTCTGATTTATCATTAAATGAATTAACAACAGTAATTTTGCGTGGCTTTGTTGCACAAACCTATCTATAAAGGCTTATTCCACAATATAATTCTCAAATGAATAAGCCCACACCTAAAATCTATCGTACAACCAATTGGTCTTCTTATAACAGTGCATTAATAAATCGAGGAAATCTC
>Ga0207918_100186_pt1 | contig 9687 bp, 9 predicted proteins | sample DeeseametaMP0440_FD_184211 | JGI IMG/M metagenome (GOLD analysis project Ga0207918, IMG submission 184211) | Marine microbial communities from the Deep Atlantic Ocean - MP0440 (SPAdes) | ecosystem: Environmental > Aquatic > Marine > Oceanic | place: East of Rio de Janeiro, Brazil, South Atlantic... | reverse complement strand
GGGTCACCACGGTGAGGGGATCCAGCACGGCAATCAACTGCTTGGCAAAAGAAGCACTGATTTGATAGGACAGCATGGACAAGACCATGAACATCACTGCCATCAGTTGAGAATTAGGCATCATGCACACATTAGGTCATAGCGACCTGTTATTTTAAGATGGTGGATTAGTATAACGATTCAGCACCCAAGTTGGATGCTGAATAAGCTGAATTTTTTTAATGCAACGACATGAATTTAAAAGTAATCGATAGAGCCTTTGGATTTAAAAGCTAAATTCAAACGCTGGATTGCATGGTTTAAACTGCGGCTTGGCGGTTTTTCTGGGCTGTATAAGTACAACCAATAGACGCCATGATAATCACGCTGAGCGCAAGCCACTGTGACCACAATAGTTGCTCGCCTAGAAAGATAAAACCGGATAATGCTGCGATAGCAGGTTCAAGACTCATGAGCGTCCCAAAACTTAAAGCGGTTAAATTGCTTAGCGCAATCATTTCCAAGCTAAAAGGCAACGCGCTGGCCAAAATTGCCAAAGCTATGAAATAGACAAAGTTTGAGGGTTCAAACACATTTGTGGGTAAACCACTGAATAGGGCAAGCGGCATTAATATCAGCATGCCGACAAACATGCCCAAGCACACGGTATGATTGCCCGAAACACCCGATGGGCGCTGCCCCGCCACGATATACAAGGCCCAACATGCACCTGCACCTAGTGCAAATGCGATCCCAAGAGGGTCTAAAGGTTGAGCTGCTTGGTCGAAAGGAAACAGTAAAACCAAACCTAAAATAGCCAGCCCGACCCAAACAAAGTCAAAGCGTTGTTTGGCATAAAACAGAGCGACACTGAGTGGGCCAATAAACTCAAACGACACTGCAATGCCGAGCGGCAGGCGAGCAATGGATAAATAAAACAATAGGTTCATGCCTGCCAAAGCAAAACCATAGCTGAGAATGGCTTTATATTTAATTTGCTTAAAATCAACCTGCCAAATTTTAAACAGCACGGCCAAGATGATTGATCCCAACAGCAAGCGCATGGCGGAAACAGTTAAAATGGGAAATTGATCAAACAAAACTTTGGCCAGTGAACCACTACTTTGCAAGCTAAGCATTGCAATCAGCAATAAAAAGGTCGCTTGGAGGTTGGGAGTACTTTTTAGATTTGGCATTATTAGAATACTAGATAGGGAAGTGAATACTTGCGAAAAGTAGCGGAGAATGTGCTTGGTTCGCACATAAAATTTTAACAAGTATTCAAAAATAAAAAAACCACAGCTTAGCAGCTGTGGTTTTTAAATAGAGTCGAATTAGAACAATACGCGAACGCGGATTGTGCCTTCAACGTCTTGTAGGGTATCTAAAGCTTCTTGAGATGCTGTTGCGTCTACATCCATCACCAAGTAACCAACATCACCTTTGGTCATTAAAGACTGACCAGAAATGTTGATGCCGTGTTCAGCAAACAAGTTGTTGATTTTTGACAACACACCTGGCACGTTTTTGTGGATGTGAAGTAAACGGTGTTTGCCTTCGGTCAACGGTAACGCGATTTCTGGGAAGTTCACCGCAGATAAAGTCATGCCTTTATCTGAATAAGAAACGAATTTCTCAGCCACTTCTAAACCAATGTTCGCTTGCGCTTCCATCGTCGAACCACCCACGTGAGGAGTTAAGATCACGTTTGGAATGTTACGTAGTGGAGAAATGAACTCTTCACCATTGGCTTTTGGTTCTTTCGGGAACACGTCAACCGCAGCACCAGCAACATGACCTGATTTCAAGGCATCTGCTAAGTCTTCAATCACGACACATGTACCACGTGCAGCATTGATGAAGATTGCACCTTCTTTCATTTGTGCAAATTTTTCTTTGGTCATGAAGTTACGTGTAGATGGAACATCAGGTACATGCAAAGAAACAACATCAGCATTGGCTAAAAGTTCGTTTAAGCTACCGACTTGACGTGCATTACCTAATGGTAGTTTCGTCACTGTGTCGAAGTAGATTACTTTCATACCTAAGCTTTCAGCAAGGACAGAAAGTTGTGAACCGATTGAACCGTAACCGACAATCCCTAAAGTTTTGCCACGAGTTTCGAACGAACCAACCGCTGACTTGTTCCAACCGCCTGCATGTGTATCTGTCGATTTTTCAGGTACACGGCGAAGAAGAAGAATAGCTTCAGCAAGTACAAGTTCAGCCACTGAACGTGTATTTGAGTATGGTGCGTTAAATACTGGAATACCACGAACCATCGCAGCATTTAAGTTCACTTGGTTGGTACCAATACAGAAACAACCAACAGCGATTAATTTATTCGCTGCTTCAAACACTTCTTCAGTGAGTTGTGTACGGGAACGAATACCAATGAAATGTGCATCTTTAATCGCTTCTTTCAACGCTTCACCTTCAAGCGCAGTTTTACGATAATCGATGTTGGTGTATCCGGCAGCATTTAGTGTGTCGATTGCGTTTTGGTGAACGCCTTCTAACAACAAGAAACGAATTTTATCTTTAGGAAGTGAAAGATGTTGGCTCATTACGGCTCCGCTACAAAGGCCAAATTTAGTGGCGATATAATAGCACGTACCGCGCCCGATATACATTTCCTTTATGCGGACTCTGCTGGGTATTTTTAGCCTCTATGGTGCGTAAAAAAGTCTTTTTGGTCTAATTAAACTAATCATTTCAAAGGTATCCTGAATAAAACAGCTTTTTCTGCGGGAAACAGAAAAAATGCCTTATAATATGACTCCGTGAAAATAAGCCAGTTGCACACTGCTGCTTAAATCCTCACGAACTGCCTGAGCCTTAGGGCATGGAAAGACTGAAATGAAGCGCTTTTCATGCAGAGAACCCTAGCGCCACAAACAACTTGTTTACTTCTTGCAAGGTCTGAAAACGATGAATGCTCCAGTCGCTTTAACCCCAGAGTTATTGACCCAATTGACAGCAATTGTAGGTGAAAACCGCATTAAAACCGATGCGGATAGCCTTGAAAATTGGGGACGCGATCATACCAAACATTTTGATCCAAACCCGTCAGTCATCGTTTTTCCATCGAGCACGGAACAAGTGCAAGCGGTTGTGAAACTTGCAAATGAGTTTAATGTTGCGATTACACCATCAGGTGGTCGTACTGGCTTATCTGCCGGTGCAGTCGCTGCCAACGGTGAAATTGTGGTGAGCATGGACAAGATGAACCAAATCTTGGAATTCTTCCCAGCAGACCGTATGGTTCGAGTCCAAGCAGGCGTGGTGACTGAACAGTTGCAAAACTATGCTGAAGAGCAAGGCATGTATTACCCAGTCGATTTTGCTTCTGCGGGTTCGAGTCAAATTGGTGGAAACATTGGCACCAATGCAGGCGGTATTAAAGTCATTAAATATGGCATGACGCGTAACTGGGTACTCGGTTTAACTGTAGTCACAGGTAAGGGTGATGTGCTGCGTCTAAACAAAGGTATGATCAAAAACGCAACTGGTTATGCGCTGCAACATTTATTCATTGGTGGTGAAGGGACACTGGGCTTAGTGACTGAAGCTGAAATCAAATTGGAACGCCAACCGCAAGACCTTCAAGTAATGGTATTGGGCGTGCCTGACTTTGATGCTGTGATGCCTGTACTTCATGCGTTCCAAGCAAAAATTGACCTGACTGCATTTGAGTTCTTTGGTGAACTGGCAATGCAAAAAGTGTTGGCACATGGTCATGTACAACGTCCATTTGAAACTGAATGTCCATTCTATGTGTTGTTAGAATTTGAAGCGCCATTTGAGCCAATTATGGACAAGGCGATGGAAATTTTTGAGCACTGCATGGAACAAGGTTGGGTACTGGATGGCGTGTTGAGCCAAAGCCTCGATCAAGTGGAAAGCTTATGGCGTTTACGTGAAGACATTTCTGAGTCGATTGCTCCATTTACACCATACAAAAACGACATTTCAGTTTTGATTACCCACGTTCCTGCATTTATTAAAGAAATTGATGCGATTGTGGCAAGTAACTACCCAGACTTTGAAATCTGCTGGTTCGGTCATATTGGTGACGGTAATTTACACTTAAATATTTTAAAACCTGCTGACTTAAGCAAAGATGAGTTCTTTGCCAAATGTCAGGTGGTGAATAAATATGTTTTTGAAACTGTAAAAAAATACGACGGTTCAATTTCTGCGGAGCACGGTGTAGGTATGACCAAAAAGCCATACCTTGACTACACGCGTTCGGCGGAAGAAATTGAATATATGAAGGCATTGAAGCAAGTTTTCGATCCAAACGGGATTATGAACCCAGGTAAATTATTCGACCTTTAAGTTCGAATTGGGTTTTAAAAGCGCATCCATGGTGATGCGCTTTTTTTATGGCTGAAGGGACTGAATTACATTTACTAAATAGTGTAATAGGCCTAAAAAAGGCATGATGGACTGATAAATAATGAATTTTGGGTGGGATTTATGTTGCGTCTTATTTTAGCTTCAGCCGTATGTGTGGGATTATTGTCAGGTTGTGCGACGACCAAAGAGTTAGTGAATAAAGTCGGTTCGTCAGATACGCCCTTGGCTCAGGTACTTAAAGAGCGTCCAGATTTGCGTAATGAGTTGGCTACGGTTGAAATCCGTCAGTACTTTAATACAGTTGAGTCTCCGACTGCGGCAGAAGTTAAAGTGACTGAAACAGGGTTGTTAGATGATTCGGTGAAGTCGGTGCGTACCGTATATAACTTTAAGTTGGTCGATGGCGACTGGGAAAAAACTGCGACGAAAACCTCTTACCAATGTGCGCGCGGTAAAAATACCAAGAACTTCCAAACAGCGAAGTGTTCATAATAAATCTTTGATTTATGGTTGAAATATAGGCAAGCTTGCCTCATAAAAAGCGTATCGGTTGATGCGCTTTTTTGCTTTTTGGGGTTTTATAAAAATGAATATTTTGATTGTTGGAAATGGTTTTGATTTGTCTCACTATTTGCCGACGAAGTACGACCATTTTATGTTGGTGATGAAGGCTATTGAGAAAAAAGATTTAAATAAACCAATCAATGATGTTTTGTATTCTCCATTTGAACATCCGATACATCTTATAACCAAGTACTTCAAAATTACTCATGCACTTGATCAGAAGTCATATCAAATGAATTTTGAGCAATTATTTTCTGAATTTAAGCAGTCTAGGGACATGGATTTTATTCATAAAACGAAGGGAAATTATGATGTATCAAGTATTTATTTAACAGCAGTACAAATTTATGAAATTCAAAACAAGTTAAAGAAAAATGGTTGGTATCAATATTTTAAAAATCATGTTGAAGAAATAAAAACTTGGATTGATTTTGAACAGAAAATTGAAGAAGTACTAATTGTATTAGCAAAAAGTATAGTTCAAATTGAAAAAGTAGAAATGAATATAAATGATCAATTTGACTTGTTAGATATTCTAAGTAAAAAACACATTGATACCTTAAATTTTTTTGGTTTTTCAAATAATGTCGGAGGTGCAGTCAAAATTGGAGGAAGAGTTACAAATATACAAAGACAAGCTTATATAAGTACGAAGTTTTGTCATGGGAAAAATATTGATAATGGGTTTAGTGCGACGGCATTCCTTGATTTTTTACAGCAAGAATTGGAAGATTTTATTCAAGTATTTAACTTATATCTTGAATTGATTGTTGATAAATTATCATCAATCAATAGTATTTCTCTTGAAACTGATGGATGGACTTATCCTGATAAAATTTTTTCATTCAATTATACTGATACTTATCAGCGCCTTCATGATTCTGTGAATGTGGAATATTTACATGGTAGTCATGGAGAAAATCAAAATATTGTTTTAGGTATTTCTGATTTAGATGATGTGTCTTTGAAGAAGCTTAAGGCATATGGTTTTACCAAATATCATCAGAAACTTTTTAAAGATACAGATTATATATTCTTAGATGAGTTCAAAAGAATAATAGAAGATGGTAAAAAGAAGTTTGATGCAGATCTCAAATTGATGAGCGCAAATGCATTAAATGATATAAGTGCAAGATTTATTAAAAGGGGATTAGGTAGTAACGCTACTACCTTGGATTTAAACTTTATGATTTGGGGGCATTCATTAGATATTTCGGATAAAGATTACATTCTAGATTTATTTAGTTTAAATGATGATATAGATCGAAATGTTCGTGTTACAGTCTATTACTTTGATAAAACTGCAAAATTTTCATTACTCAATAATTTGTTGGCTATTTTGGGTAAAGATAAAGTAGAGCAATGGATGAAAAATAAATGGCTTTGCTTTAAGCCTAACCCAGAAATTAAATTTCTCGCTCAAGAGAGTCCAGATGTAGACCAAGCATCCTAAATTTAAAACACTGCAACTCATTTAGCCTATCGAACATGGTTGTTTGCTAGGCTATGATCAAATTATTCAAATGATAAGCAGAATAAAATGAAAACCCTTGCCTTTATTCACTCAGAAAGTACACGGACGGCTGTCGGTGACTTTGCCTCAGTCATCTCCGTGTTTTCACACTATGAACTAGGGAACTCGGTTTCACCTTTTCTATTGCTTGATCATATCGGCCCGAGTTATTTACAGCCGACCCGCTTAAAAAAAGGCGTGAGTGAACATCCACATCGTGGCTTTGAAACAGTGACTATTGTTTACCAAGGTGAGCTTGCCCATCAGGACTCGACAGGTGGTGGCGGTGTGATCGGCGCAGGGGATGTACAGTGGATGACGGCAGGGGCTGGGGTGCTGCACGAAGAAGTATTTAGTGAAGCATTTTCCAAAACAGGCGGGGCATTTGAAATGATCCAGTTGTGGGTCAACCTACCTGCCAAAGACAAAATGAATTCTGCACGTTATCAGCACTTGAGTCATGAAGCCATTCCAAAGCTTGAGTTGGCGAAAGCTCAAGGAACGGTCAGGGTGATTGCAGGGACTTATGAAAACCAGATAGGGCCTGCTCAAACACATAGCCCTATGAACGTGTTGGATGTTCAGCTTACAGCGGGTACGAAAACAGTTTTACCTGTATCGGAAGGTGAGACGACACTGCTGTATATTCGTAGTGGTCGTCTTCAGCTCAATAGCGGAGAAATGATAGAAGCACAGCAGATGGCAGTCATGTCCAATCATGGTGAGGACTTTGAAATAAAAGCGGTACAAGACAGCGCTTTTTTATTACTCAGTGGGCAGCCTTTAAATGAACCGATTTATGGACGAGGTTATTTTGTCATGAACACCTTCACCGAAGTTTTACAGGCGTATGAGGACTTAAAACAAGGGCATTTTATTGCGCCTAGTACCAAACCAAATGCGACAGATGAAACTTAAAAAAGTAACAATACAAACAGATGCAACACTGCTAAAATAGCTTAACTGAGCTTTGTTGGTGTCACGGCTCGGTCTATTTTAATAACACCTTTTCTAAAAACGCTTTGTGAATACAGCGTAAAACCAGTGTGCATTTCTCGCACCCATTACATTTTTTATTCAATTTTACAGTGCTTGCCATTGGGCTTAGTCGTCTCTCCCTCCAACGGACTTCGCTCAGGCGTGTACGCATTTTATATGTAGATAACAATGCAAAACGTACAAGCTTTAAAGTTAAGCCGTGCCACATTGATGTTTCCTTTGGCATTGGTTTTATTCGAATTTTCGGTCTATATCGGTAACGATTTAGTCCAGCCTGCTATGCTCGCGATTACCCAAGACTTTGGGGTAAGCAGTACATGGGCACCATCCTCGATGTCCTTTTATTTACTGGGTGGGGCTTGTGTCGCGTGGCTGCTTGGACCACTCTCAGACCGTTTAGGCCGTAAAAAAGTGTTGCTCGCAGGTGTGGCATTTTTCGTGCTGACCTGCCTCGCGATTTTACTCACTCAAAACATTGAGTCTTTTTTGGCGCTCCGCTTTTTACAAGGCGTGGGGCTATCGATGATTTCTGCTGTGGGTTATGCCGCAGTACAGGAAAGTTTTGAAGAACGTGATGCCATTAAAGTCATGGCACTCATGGCCAATATTTCTTTGTTGGCACCGCTGCTTGGTCCCGTTGTGGGCGCATTTATGATTGACCATGTGTCATGGCATTGGGGCTTTATTGGCATCGCCTTTTTGGCTTTTTTAAGTTGGTTTGGTTTAAAAGCCAAAATGCCTGCGACACAGCAGCGTCATTCTAAAAAGCCTCTGCGCTATATTTGGGATGACTATAAAACGGTCTATAAAAATAAGACCTTTTTGGCGCTCACCTTTGGCCTACCCATGGTCGCCATGCCTTTGATGCTGTGGATTGCGCTGTCGCCTGTGATCCTGGTGGAAGAACTTGGCTTGAGCAGTATGCAATACGGCTTGGCACAGTTCCCCGTCTTGGGCGGTCTCATTCTGGGCAACATTGTATTGATTAAAGTCATCGACAAAATGGCACTCGGTAAAACTGTGTTACTCGGTTTGCCTTTAATGTTCGTCGGTACGCTGTTGGTGGTGCTCGGCACCATTTTCCAAAGCTATTTCTTGCCGTTACTGATTGTGGGGATGACTTTGGTGAGCTTTGGCGAAGGTATCAGTTTTTCGGTGTTATATCGCTTTGCGTTGATGTCATCGGAGGTGTCCAAAGGGACGGTTGCCGCAGCCGTTTCGGTACTGATGATGTTTACGTTTTTCTTCGTGATTGAACTGGTTCGCATGGCTTATGTGGCATTTGGTCTTTGGGCCTATAGTTTGGTCTGCCTCATTTTGATTGCGTTATGGTTTAGCTTTCCACGTGCGACTGTGAAAAAAGTGATGCAAAAACGTCTTGAGCGTGGTGTTTACTAAGATTTTATTCACTGAATTCAGCGAAGTTCACATCATAAAAAAAGCGCGCATTCATTTGAATGGGCGCTTTTTATTACTGCTCTAAAAGATCTTTTTAAAGCCAGTTTTTTTAAATTTAGGCTTCAGCTTGCTCTGGTTCCAATTTTTTAATTTTGGCATCAAACACAAAAGGCCCAAAAGGTAAGATTGAAGCGATCAAACCTAAAATAAACATCTTCAAAGACCATTTTTGCTTTTCACAGACCACAAACAGCACGATGAGAAACAAGATAAACAATACGCCATGACCCATACCCACGTATTTGACTAGGATCGGGTTATCAAAGATGTATTTCATTGGCATCGCAACGAATAACAATAGTAAAAAAGAAATCCCTTCTAAAAATCCTACAACACGTAATGTCTGAATGTTCATGGTCAAAAAATCTATGAGAATGAAGCTCGAGTGTACGCAAGAACCAGATAAAAATGAACCACAATACACCCGTACATCATGAACCTTTTAAAGATCGTCGTTGTGTCATCCGTTTTATTTAATGTCTCGGGCGAGCAGTTCAGTTTTTAACTTCAGCAATTCGGGCAGAGTTTCCAGTAGTAGACTGATTTGTTTGAGTACCAAGTGTAAATTCTGACTCATTGTTTCTTGCGCATTTAAGCGTTTAATCTCTGCCAGTTTTTGCTGGATGTCGAGTTCAGCTAATGCCTGCTGATGGAGCAGTACATGATTTAGCGTATTTTGACACCACAGCATGAGTTCCAGCACTTGTGTATCCTGCACCAATTCTCGGTGACTTCCCAAAGCAGAAATATAACTGAGTTGACTGTGGCTATATACCAAGTAGCGAAAAGCATGATGCACCAGTTCTGGGTTT
>Ga0207918_100180_pt1 | contig 9805 bp, 9 predicted proteins | sample DeeseametaMP0440_FD_184211 | JGI IMG/M metagenome (GOLD analysis project Ga0207918, IMG submission 184211) | Marine microbial communities from the Deep Atlantic Ocean - MP0440 (SPAdes) | ecosystem: Environmental > Aquatic > Marine > Oceanic | place: East of Rio de Janeiro, Brazil, South Atlantic... | reverse complement strand
TAATTGTTTGCAGTTGTTCAAGGTTTTGCTTTCAAGCGCTTGATTTTCCCGCAGCGAGGCTTTCACCCCGTTATTGGACTGACTTGGATTCATGCTCTGTAGGAAACCCAAGAGTTGTTCATCATTGACTCGCATTGCGGTAAGAATCGGAACAAGCTGTACACAAGCAACTTGATAAATATTATTCGTATTCTGACCTTGAGCTAACTCTCGCTCGAGAGCCTGTGAAAGGGTGGCTTTACGCTGTTTGAGGCTTTTTTGAGACGCTAGATATTGATCTGTAATTTGTTGTGGCGTTTGACGAGCAGTACTGACTTGGGCTTGTTTCAATTGCCCACCATTCTGCGCATGGGTTACTTCCAGTCCCCATAACACTAAAGTCAGGGCTATCCCTATTTTTTTCATTGTTCTAATACTCAAGTTTTTTATACTTTGTGAAATTGCTTTAAAAAACAACTATAAATCAATGATGAAAAGAATTATATCCAATCATAAACCGATCGAATGCGCAATCAATTCTATAGAGCGATACACTTCACAGAAGCAGAAAAAATCTCGTCTAAACACCGTTACCAAATATGCAAATAAACGGTCTCTAGAGCAACAATGAGGTCATCTTTGGCATCCCCAAATACATAACAGCTATCCGACCAATTATGAATATTTTGTATAAATAAATAATAAAACACTATTTTTCATGCAAAAGAAATTGCGCCATAGTGATGTTCATCCCATAGACATAAAGATAATTTGAGGTTCAACATGAGTTTACGTTTAGGCGACATCGCACCCAACTTTCAACAGGCTTCGAGCGAAGGCAAAATCGATTTTTATCAATTTTTAGGCGATAGCTGGGGAGTACTGTTTTCACATCCTGCTGACTACACGCCAGTATGTACCACCGAGCTTGGCTTTACCGCAAAACTCAAAGATGAATTTGAAAAACGTGGGGTAAAAGCCATTGCTCTCTCGGTCGATGATGTTGAGTCACATCTAGGTTGGATTAAAGACATCAATGCAACCCAAAATACCACGGTGAATTTCCCGATCATTGCCGACCAAGACCGTAAAGTGTCTGAGTTATATGGTTTTATCCATCCCAATGCCAGTGAAACATTAACGGTTCGCTCTTTAGTGATTATCGATCCAAACAAAAAAGTCCGTTTGATTATCACTTATCCTGCATCAACAGGTCGTAATTTCCATGAAATCTTACGCGTGATTGACTCACTGCAACTGACCGATCACCACAAAGTTGCAACTCCTGCGAACTGGCAACAAGGCGAAGATGTGGTGATTGTGCCGTCACTCAAAGATGAAGCTGAAATCGCACAGCGCTTTCCGAAAGGTTATAAAGCAGTTACCCCGTATTTACGCCTGACTCCACAGCCTGAGCAAAGATAAAATATTCTGCTGTGGCAGCAGACAAGTGAAGCCCGAGGTTTTGACCGAGCAGCTCCATTGAAAACAAAAATAGGGTACCGAACTTCAAGCAATCAAAAGAGGAGACTAACCCATAAAAATACGCTCTGAGTCACCTTGTATGATCGTTTCAAACTCCAATGACGAGCCGGGTTTGAACTTTTGAAAGCCTGTCAATCGACAGGCTTTTTTCCGCTTAAAGCAGGCATGCATGACTCTTTAACAAAATCAAACTGTTAAAACTAAAATCTTCCGCTATAACAGTCAAAACAATACGATAAAAATGACTTTATGATCTATAACATTCACCATTTACATTGCGGCACCATGTGTCCAGTGTGTGCCCCACTCTTTGGTCAAAAAGGTTTTCAAGCTAAGGTCGTGTGCCATTGTCTTTTGGTTGAAACAGATCAAGGGCTGGTGCTGATTGATACGGGCTTAGGCATACAGGACTATCTACACACCAAACAGCGTTTGGGGCAGTTGGTGGCTCGAATTGGAAAAATTGAACAAAACTTAGAATTAACCGCTATTGCACAAATCCAAAAACTTGGCTTTAGCCCAAAGGATGTCAAACACATTTTGGTTTCACATCTGGATTTTGACCATGCGGGGGGTATTTCCGACTTTCCCAATGCAACAGTACATATCCTGTCTAACGAATATAATGCGGCACAAAACTTAAAATCATTTAAAAACAAAGCCCGTTATAAAACACAACAATTTCAGCAGCATCGCAATTGGCACTTTATTGAGCCGATTCACGGTGACGCATGGTTTAATTTGACTCAAGTGCAAGGATTTGACTTATTTCATAATGAGATTCTTTTGATTCCGCTGTTTGGGCATACTGAAGGTCACTGTGGCATTGCCATTAAAACCCAGCAGGGTTGGAAACTCTTCTGCGGGGATGCCTACTACTCCCACCTTGAACTCAACCCTCAAAATAAACTTCGCAGCTTAAATGCCTTGGAAGTATTTTTTGCCGAAGATAATGCACAACGTTTAAGCAACCTGCATAAAATTCAACAATTGGCGCAGTCGGAACCACGTATCGAAATCTTTTGCGCACATGATTCTGTTGAACTTTCACACCATCAGAGCCTGATCCTATGACCAAATATCTTGTTATGCTTTCTCTGTTTATCAGTGTTTCTGGCTGTATGACTACGCCTGCGCTGCCCGATGCAGAGCGTCCACAACACTGGGGACAGTCGATGCAGCCTGAGCATAATTTCTATCAAATCAGTGAAACGGTTTTTCGTAGTGAACAACCCGATCAAGATTTAGTTCAGAGTTTAAAAGCACAGAAAATTGATGTGATTATTAACTTACGCTCACGCAATCAAGACCTGAAAAAACTGTCCAACCAAGGGTTTAAACTGGTGCATATCCCGATTCATACATGGGCGATTGACCGAGAAGATTTGTTAAAGGTGATGCAACAAATTCAACATGCAGAGCAAAACCAGCAAAAAGTTTTATTGCATTGCTACCATGGCTCAGACCGTACTGGTGCCAGTGTGGCCATGTATCGCATTATTTTCCAAAACTGGTCTACCGCTGATGCCTTGGCTGAGATGAAATATGGGGGTTATGGTTTTCATCCAATTTGGCAAAATATCGAACCGTTATTTAGCCCTGCAAATATAAAATGGATTCAACAGCAACTGTTGAATCCATCATAGTGAAGGCAAATGGGTTAACCCAATTTTAGCGTTTGTCGAGTGGAACCCAGTCAATCACCCATGCGGACTTCATACCGAGGCTCGCATCTGAAGTGATCTTTTTGCGGGCTGCATCGGCAGTATCACGGTCTTTAGATGGCCCCACCATAATCCGTACGCCTTTAGAGGTTGGACTTTTAGTGACCTTATAGCCCTTAGCACGAAGTTTCGCCGCCAGTGCATCCGCATTGGCTTCATTGGCAGCCAATGCCACCTGTACCATCCACTGCTTATCGCCATGTTCAAGCAAATCACGCGCTTTCTCAGCTTCCGCCTTTTTCTTGGCTTCATCAGCTTTACGCTTTTCATCTGCCTTACGTTTGTCTTCCGCTTTTTTCTCAGCATCTGCTTTACGTTCGGCTTCTTTTTTCGCTTCAGCCTTACGCTCGTCTTCTGCTTTACGTTTAGCCTCTGCTTCTCGCTTAGCTTTATCTTCAAGTGCTTGCTTTTCTGCTAAGGCTTTTTGCTCAGCCAGTTTTTTTGTAGCCGCTGCTTTTTCAGCTTCAGTACGCGCTTGCAGCTTTTGCTGTTCCAACTTCTTTACTTCAGCCGCTTTGTCCGCAGCAATTCGCTGTTGCTTGGCTTTTTCATCTTCAACCAATTCTGGTGGAATGTTGTCCGAGCTTTGCTGTGCAGCATTACGGTGAGCATTCAACGCGGCATATTCTTCCGCTGCTTTACGTGCAGCATCTGCTTCGGCTTGCTGTTGCATTGCTAAAAATTCGGCCGCACGAGCTTCTTGTTCAGCAACCGATTTTTCACGTGCTACACGTTGTTGTTCCAGTAAACGCTTTTCTGTTTCAACATCAACCGTTAACGGCTGAAGTTGAACCAATTCACCTTCGGCATTGCGTTGCACATTTTGTGTGACTAGCTCTGGTGTTTTAATATTATTTTGATGTATTTCTTCTTTGCCTTTAAGCAGTAATGCCGCCAAAAGGACACCACCACCTAATAAAACAACGCCACCCATCCAACGTTGTTTGCTATTCATTGACATTCTTCCAAATACTCCCATACCGCTTCTAAGGTATGAAATGAACCACATACCAAAATCAGCTGATTATTCTTTGTTTCGTCGAGCGCTGATTTAAAAGCCAATTTCACACTGTCAAAGTGCTGCACATGTTGCCCTTGCAGAGCTTGATCCAATTGTTCAATTGGAGCTGCACGCGGGACAGTTAATGCCGCAATTTTCCACGTTTGTATGGAGTCTTTCAATAACTCTGTGACAGATTTCACATCTTTATCTGCCAACATCGAGAAAACACTGACTACTTCAGTGTACTGTTTATTGTATTTTAGGAAATTTCGCAATTGATTTAATAAAAAAGCAACACCATGCGGGTTATGCCCTGCATCAAAAATTACCGTTTTGTTCTGTATTTGGCGAATTTCAAAACGACCTTGCAATTTTGCATTTTGAATTCCTTCAGAAATAGCCGCTTGAGTGACAGTTAAACCACTCAATAAAACAGCAGCAACAGCTGTTGAAATATTCTCAACCGCCAATGTGCCGAGAGGTAAATTTAAAGTGGTGCCGCTGGATGCAAACATCCATGACTGACCATGCTCACTGCGTTGATAAAAATAGTCACGATTCACTGCATAAAGTTTTGCAGCACAAGCATCCGCTTTATCGATAATCGCTTGAGGGATTTGTTGTAAGCCGCCAAACACCACAGGAATATTGGGACGGATAATGCCTGCCTTTTCAAAGGCAATCTTTTCAATGGTATCGCCCAGCCAGTCAGTATGGTCTAAACCAATATTGGTGATCACCGCAACATCGGGTTCAATCACGTTGACCACATCTAAGCGACCGCCCAGACCGACTTCAAGGACCCAAACATCACATGCTTGGTCTTTAAAAATGACAAAAGCCGCGAGTGTGGTCGCCTCAAAGAACGAGAGGCTTAAATCACAATCACGGCGCGCTTGATCCACTTGTACAAAAGCATCGACCAAGCTTTGGTCATCGACCTCTACACCACGCAATTTGACCCGTTCATTAAAACGGTAAATATGTGGTGACTGATACAATCCCACCTTATAGCCTTGCGCATTTAAAATGGCAGCCAATGTAGTGGTGGTCGAACCTTTTCCATTGGTTCCCGCTACAGTTAAAACTTTGGCATCGGGACGTGTCACACCGAGCTTTTCAGCTACAGGAATTACGCGTTCCAATCCTAAATCAATCCCCGTAACGTGAACATGGCCCCAATAATCGAGCCATGTTTCTAAAGAGTCTGTTGCAAGTGGTGCTGTGTTCAAGACAAATTCATCAGTTTCGCGACAATACGATAAACTGTATCACGTAATGCGTGACGGTGAACAATTTGATCGATTACACCATGATCAAGCAAGTATTCCGCACGTTGGAACGGCTCTTCCAGCTTTTCACGCACAGTTTGTTCAATGACACGTTTACCCGCAAAACCAATCATCGCTTTCGGCTCTGCAATATGTACATCACCGAGCATTGCTAAAGATGCGGTTACACCACCATAAACAGGATGGGTCAACACCACCAAATAAGGTAAGCCAGCATCTTTCATTTTTTGGATGGCCGCTGAAGTACGCGCCATTTGCATCAAAGACAACATGCCTTCTTGCATACGTGCACCGCCTGAAGCAGCAAAGCAAATCAGAGGTTGTTTGTCCGCAATGGCTTTTTCAGCCGCTTGCACAAAACGGTCACCAACAACCGTACCCATTGAACCACCCATGAAGTCAAATTCAAAGGCACAGGCAACCAAAGGAATACCTTTGAGTAAACCTTGCATCACCACCAAGGCTTCAGTTTCACCTGTTTTGGTCTGCGCTTCACTCATACGCGCTGGATATGGCTTTGAGTCGACAAATTTCAACGGATCTTTGGCTTTAAATTCTTGTCCCAATTCTGTTTGCACTTGATCAAAGAACCAATTCAAACGATCACGGGCTTTCATACGCAAATGTTCATCACACTGTGGGCAAACATACGCGTTAAATGACATTGCAGTACGTGTAACAAGTGCATGGCACTCAGGGCATTCAATCGTTGGTTCTGTAAACGTCGCCTTGAGTGAGGTTTGCTCATCAGGTACTTGAATACCGGGTACACCACGTTCAGTCCATGGCGTCGATGGGCTTAGGATTTTCCCTGATTTAACATCTTGACTCATACTAACTCATCGAGCGCTGCTCGAAGCTCCTTGACTTTATTAACCGTTTCAACCACGGCTTGTTCTGGTGCTAAGCTTGCAAATTGCTTAACAAAAGCACTACCAACAATCACAGCATCAGCCACTCCGCCCATTGCTTTGGCAGATGTCGCATCACTGATCCCAAAACCAACACCGACAGGAATATCTGTTTCTGCTTTAATTTTCGCAATTCGGTTTGCAGCTTCAGCAACGTCTAAAGTTGCTGCACCTGTGACCCCTTTTAAAGACACGTAATAGATGAAACCACTCGCCTGTTTCACCACATGTTTAATGCGTTCGTCCGTTGACGTTGGCGCTAGTAAAAAGATTTGATCCATATCAAATTGCTTCAATACAACATCAAGCTCTGCTGCTTCTTCTGGTGGTAAGTCCACCAGTAGAATGCCATCGACACCACATGCATGCGCAGTCGATACAAACTTTTCATAACCAATGACTTCAACAGGATTCAGATAACCCATTAATACGACTGGGGTCTCTTGATCCTTTTGACGGAACTCTTTGACCATATTCAAAGCGTCTAAGGTATTGGTGCCACCTGCCAATGCGCGTTCTGCTGCAAGGGCAATCACAGGACCATCTGCCATAGGGTCTGAAAATGGAAGACCGAGTTCAATCACATCTACACCCGCCTCGACCATCTGATGTAACAAAGGAACTGTTACCTGTGGATGAGGGTCACCAGCCATAACATAAGAAACCAAAGCTTTACGCTGTTGAGATTTAAGCTGTCCAAAACGAGTGGCTAAACGTGACATAGGGTTGTGCTTTCCTTAACTTGTTTAAAATTAAAACTACTGAGGAGTTGGCTTTGTAAAAATACAAGACGCTGCATTGTAACGCTATTTTTTACTCATTGAATAGAGCACATCGCGTTCGCATTCCAATTCATTTTTCGTCAAATATTTTCAGAACAACCGTAAAGCACCATTTACTGATATTTCGGTTTTTTTCTCAATGATCAAAGATGCCTAATTTTGGGAAATACCAAAATGTCTAAGTTTTAGATAAACTTATTTTTATTTGCAAAAAAATGATAAAAATAGGCGGCTTAGCTTTTACATTTAAAGTTTTATGAAATAGCAAAACCTGCATTATACTACGCACATTCTTTCATTTCCCTATCTCCTATGACCACCGATAACTCAGGTTTAGTGCAAGCACGTGCGCTTGCGCTGTTACCGCTTATTGTTTTTTTAGCCATTTTCTTAGGCAGTGGTATTTACCATTCTATGATTGGAACCGAGTTTGCGTTCTATCAAATGAAAGCGCCTGTTGCGGCCATTCCTGCCATTATTTTGGCGGTATTGATTTATCGCGGTGAGCTGAATCAAGGCATCGAAACCTTTCTGCGCGGTGCGAGTCACCCGAACCTCATCTTAATGTTCATGGTGTTCATGCTGGCAGGCGCATTTGCCAGTACCACCAGCGCCATTGGTAGTGTAGATGCCACAGTGCAAATGGGCTTGTCTGCGATTCCACCAGCCTTTGTCCTGCCCATGCTATTTATTATTTCAGCGTTTATTGCAACGGCAATGGGCACCTCGATGGGCACCATCGCGGCCTGTGCCCCCATTGCCTTTGGTTTCTCTCAAGCCACTGATATTGCCGCAGTCTATGCCATAGGTGCGGTCGTAGGCGGTGCGATGTTTGGTGATAACCTGTCGATGATTTCGGATACCACCATTGCAGCCACCACCAGTCAAAAAGTTCAGCTTCGAGACAAGTTTCGCGTCAATGTCTGGATTGCAGTACCTGCAGCTTTAGTCACGATCGCAATTTATTTCTTTAGCATCCATCAAACCGAAACCATTCAGTCAAAAGACTATAACCCTTGGCTGGTGTTGCCCTATGTGGTGGTGTTTTTCCTCGCCTTCAGTCGTTTACATGTGCTTGCAGTACTTACAGTCGGCGTGGTGCTCTCTGGGGTGATGGGAGTGATTGCACAACCAGAATTTACGGTCATTCAACTCAACACAGCCATCTATGATGGTTTTGTCGGAATGTTTGAAGTCGCGTTACTGTCGATGTTTTTGGGCGGTCTTTCGACCATTATGCAAAAAGAAGGTGGTCTCGACTGGCTTATTCAACGCATTTACAGCCTAACCCGTTTATTTAAAGTTGGTCGTGAGCGCGCAGGTGAAATCGGATTGAGCTTTTTGGTGGTTTTCTCCAACATTTTTGTGGCCAACAATACTGTAGCGATTATTTTATCGGGCGATATGGCACGTGAAGTCGCTAAAGAATATGGCGTAGACCCAAAACGTGCAGCCGCTTTGCTCGACATCTTTTCATGTGTTGTACAAGGGCTTATTCCCTATGGAGCACAGCTTCTATTGGCCTGCTCAATTGCAAAGCTTTCACCAGTTGAACTCATCGGCAGCATTTACTACTGTTGGATACTGGCGATCTTTGCCATCCTTGCGATTGCATTCCGTTTTCCACGACTGAAATCAGCCTGATCATTTCATACATTTCAGCGCCTTCCAAAAGGCGCTTTTTTTATGCCTGCTGTTATTTCAGTTGTCGTTTCAACTGTAATAAGGTCTGTCCACTGTGCTGTTTATAGGCACGCGCTAAAGCAGACTGTCCCGAATAGCCGAGTTGTAAGGCGATTTCAGTTAAACTCAAACCTTGTTGTAAGAGATATTCACATCGCTTCATGCGCTCTGACTCAAGTACTCGCTTAAATGAACTATCCCAGTCTTGTAACTGGCGTTGTAAGGTCCGCGTTGACAAGTGTAATTCATTAGCAATCTGTTCAATTTTAGGAGCTTCCGCATGTGCTTTAAGATAATCGGCCACTGCGCTATGAATCTGTTGTAATACGCTCTCATAACGAGGCTTGAGGGCAATGGCAACCTCTGCTTGTTTCAGTAAAAGCTGCGTTAAGGAAGGATCAGCAAAACCCGATTTTAACGCCAGACTGTCCGCACTCATCACATAGGCATAGCAGGCTTGATTAAAACTTACTTCACAGCCATAAAATTTTTGATAATGATACTGTGCCATTTGGGCAGGATGCGCCATTTGGATTTTTAAGAACTGTAATTGATCGGGAAAAATTTTCTTGGCCAAATGCACAATAGATGCCATGGTCATTTCATTCAGTGAAGCATATTTCTCATTGAGAAAAGGCCAAGTCAGCCAAATCTCACTGCCCGTTTGCTGCATCTGCATGGGACTAACTTCTGCACCATCAATCACCAAACGACTAAAACGCATCACATAACTCAGTGCTTCAGCCACGCTATTACTGCGTGTGGCCATATAGCCTAAAACACCAAAATGCTCAGGTTGAATAAATTTTGCCATCTCCATAGGGTGTGTTGACACTTTTAGCTTAAAAAAATAGCGAAGTAGTAAAATCAAATCGCCAAACCCAATTTTACTATTCGCTATGCCTCGTACCATGCTGACAGATCAACACTGGCAAAAGTTGAAAGT
>Ga0207918_100169_pt1 | contig 10214 bp, 12 predicted proteins | sample DeeseametaMP0440_FD_184211 | JGI IMG/M metagenome (GOLD analysis project Ga0207918, IMG submission 184211) | Marine microbial communities from the Deep Atlantic Ocean - MP0440 (SPAdes) | ecosystem: Environmental > Aquatic > Marine > Oceanic | place: East of Rio de Janeiro, Brazil, South Atlantic... | reverse complement strand
AATACCAACGAACAGCCCAAAGAATGATTTCACCTTGAAAGTGCCGACCGTGGAAGGGATTCATCTGCTGTATCTCGAAATAAATAAGATATTTAGCTTATCATGTCAGCCTATTTGCAACAGTGCCTTATTTTGAATCATCTTGGTTATGAGATTACAGCTTCGACTGGTCGACCTCAAGAGTCAGAATATTTAACCTATCTAGGGGCGAGTGAAATTATTGATCGTATTGAATTATCTTCCCCAGGAAAGCCATTAAACAAAGAAGTTTGGGCTGGCGTAATTGATACTGTTGGAAGCCATACTTTAGCCAATGCATGTGCTAGTACAAAATATCGTGGTGCAGTTGCTGCGTGTGGTTTGGCAGGCGGAATGGATTTTCCAGCAACAGTTGCTCCATTTATTCTAAGAGGGATTACCTTATATGGAATTGATAGCGTGATGGCACCAATCGAATTAAGAAAAGAAGCATGGGAACGTTTGGCTACAGAATTAGATCAAACAAAATTAGAAACAGTAACGACTGAAATTCAGTTAACAGATGCTTTAAATATTTCAAATGAAATTTTAGATGGAAAAATTCGAGGTAGAGTTGTTGTACAGATATAGTTCAACAAAATGAGTTGTGGGACTGTTCTAAATTTTGTGTAAGTACTTAATTTTCATTTATCCTACTGAGGATAATAAAAAGAGGTACTTCACATGGATGAAGCTACAATCAAAAGTATGGCAGCTGAATTAGCTAAAGGTTTAAAAACTCCTGAAGATTTAAACCAAATGACAGCCATATTTAAAAAGTTCATGATCGAAACCGCTCTGAATACTGAGCTTTCTGAACATTTAGGCTATGAAAAGCATCAACCTAAGAAAGGATCTAATGCACGTAATGGTTTTAGCTCCAAAACAGTTCTAACACAAGATGGGCAGCTTGCTTTAGATATCCCTCGTGATCGTGATGGCTCTTTTGAACCACAGATTATTAAGAAGCATCAAACACGCATTACTAGCATGGATGATCAAATTCTTTCGCTATATGCGAAAGGAATGACAAATAGAGAAATTGTTGCTTTTTTAAAGAAATGTACGATGCCGATGTATCTGCCTCCCTTATTAGTAAGGTGACGGATGCTGTCATTGAACAAGTGACAGAATGGCAAAATAGAACACTCGATAGTCTTTATCCTGTTGTCTATTTAGATTGCATTGTTGTTAAGGTTCGTCAGCATTCAACAGTAATCAATAAATCAGTTTATTTAGCATTAGGCATTAACCTGGATGGCCAAAAAGAACTTCTTGGCATGTGGCTTGCTCAAACAGAAGGTTCCAAATTCTGGCTGTCAGTCATGACAGAGCTTAAAAATCGAGGAGTGCAAGATATTCTTGTAGCCTGCCTTGCGAAGCAGCGCTTCTCAGGACTAAAAGGCTTTCCTGATGCGATAGCCTCTGTCTACCCTCATACTGATATCCAGCTGTGTATCGTACATGTTGTACGCAATAGCCTGAGATTTGTGAGCTGGAAGGACTACAAAGCTGTAACAGCAGGATTGAAGGCGATCTATCAGGCAAGTACAGAGGAAAATGCTTTAAAGCCCCTAGATATCTTCTGCGATCAATGGAATCACCAGTATTCAAAAATTGGAGAATCCTGGCGGGCAAATTGGGAAAATATCCGAACGATCTTTAGCTATCCTGCTGAAATACGTCATGCGATTTATACAACAAATGCAATTGAATCATTGAATAGCGTGATCCGCCATTCAACTAAAAAGAGAAAGATCTTCTCTTCTGATGATTCAGTGAAAAAGGTCATTTATTTAGCAACTTCAAATGCTGCTAAAAAATGGACCATGCCAATTCAAAATTGGCGTTTAGCAATGAATTGGTTTACGATTCAGTTCGATGATCGATTAAAAGATCATTTATAAAAAATGAGACTTACACAAAATAATTTACAGGCTCGTAGAAACATGAAAATACATTCTTTTGGTGAACACAATAACATTACTTTATCTAATAATTGTATTGAAGTTCGAGGTGCACGTGAGCATAACCTTAAGGATGTAGATGTTTCTATCCCAAGAAATGCACTTGTTGTTTTCTCAGGTGTATCGGGTTCAGGAAAATCATCACTTGCTTTTGGAACTATTTTTGCTGAAGCACAAAGAAGATATTTCGAATCTGTTGCACCTTATGCAAGACGCTTAATAGATCAGGCCGGAGTACCAGATGTTGATGCTATTGATGGTCTACCACCAGCAGTAGCATTGCAACAACAACGTGGTGCAAGTAATACCCGTTCTTCTGTTGGAAGTGTAACAACTTTATCAAGTCTCGTGCGAATGATTTATTCGCGTGCTGGTGCATATCCTGCCGATCAGCCAATGTTATATGCCGAGGACTTTTCACCGAACACTCCTCAAGGTGCTTGTCCTACCTGTCATGGTTTAGGTCACATTTATGAAGTTACAGAATCGACAATGGTTCCTGACCCAACACTCAGTATTCGTGAGAGAGCTATCGCATCATGGCCACCTGCTTGGCACGGGCAAAACTTACGCGATATCCTAGTAACCCTAGGGTATGATGTCGATCGACCATGGAAAGATTTACCGCAATCGGATAGAGACTGGATTTTATTTACTGAAGAAACCCCAACAGTTCCTGTCTATGCTGGTTTAAGCCCCGCTGAGACTCAATCTGCACTTAAACGTAAACTAGAACCCAGCTATATGGGCACTTTCACTGGTGCTCGTCGCTATGTCCTTCATACTTTTGCTAATACCCAAAGTACGTTGATGAAAAAACGTGTTTCACGTTTTATGGAAGGAAAAATATGCCCTTCCTGTCATGGTAAACGCCTTAAACCAGAAGCCTTATCTATTACCTTTGCTGGAGTAGATATTGGTGAGTTTATGCAACTTTCTTTGGATAAGTTAACTTGCCTGCTTGAGCCCATTGTTCTTGGCAATTTCGACGCTCATGATGCTGGAGAAAAGACTAATAATAAAGTAACCCAACTTGATAGATCCGAACGAGCAACAACAGGTAGAGCAGTGCATTCTGTATCTCCAGATGTAAGACGTACGTCAGCACTTTCAGATGAAAAGAAAATTGCTGCGCAGCGTTTAGCAAATGGTGTGGTGGGGCGTTTAAATCAATTACGCCAGTTAGGTCTTGGTTATCTAACATTAGATAGAGCCACACCGACTCTTTCAGCGGGAGAGTTACAACGTTTGCGTTTAGCAACACAATTAAGTTCTATGCTATTTGGTGTAGTTTATGTACTGGATGAACCGTCTGCTGGATTACATCCTTCAGATAGTCAGTCATTATATGATTCTCTCGATAAATTAAGAGACGCTGGAAACTCCGTATTTGTTGTAGAGCATGATTTAGAGCTCATGCGTCGTGCTCAATGGTTAGTGGATGTTGGACCAGATGCAGGAGAGCAAGGTGGTAATATTTTATATAGTGGAGTACCTCAGGGTTTAAGTGAGATTTCAGCTTCACGTACTGCAAGTTATTTATTTAATAAAATCCCAGTTACTCAAAGTTATGGACGTACACCCTCTGGTTGGCTTGAACTTAACAATATTTACCGACATAACCTGCATAATATTGATGCTCGTATACCTCTTGGTGTACTTACAGCAGTTACAGGTATTTCAGGTTCAGGTAAATCTAGTCTCGTTTCTCAAGCTTTACCCGAGTTAGTACTTTCATATTTAGGCAATGAATCTGAAACTGAAAACAATAATGAAAATAATCCTTTAAATGAAGGAATGTTGGTTACCGAGGTTACACAGGGTTCTCTGGCTGGTGATGTGGAGGCTATACAGCGTCTGGTACAGGTTGATCAAAAACCAATTGGCCGTACTCCACGTTCTAATCTGGCAACTTATACGGGTTTATTTGATCATGTTAGAAAGTTATTTGCTGGGACTCCTGAAGCTCGCCAAGCTCATTATGATGCTGGACGTTTTTCGTTTAATGTGGCTAAAGGGCGATGTGAAACTTGTGAAGGTGAAGGCTTTGTCAGTGTAGAATTATTGTTTATGCCAAGTGTATATGCCCCTTGTCCGACATGTCATGGTGCTCGATATAATGATGACACTCTGAAAATTCGCTGGAATGGACGTAATATTGCTGAAGTATTAGGAATGACCGTCAATGAAGCACGTGATTTTTTTGATGGAGAGGTCTCGATTGCTCGTTCACTACAATTATTAAAGGAAATTGGCCTTGGTTATTTACGTTTAGGGCAACCAGCGACTGAACTATCTGGTGGAGAAGCGCAACGTATTAAATTGGCGACCGAGCTGCAACGCAATCAGCGTGGAAATACACTGTATATACTTGATGAGCCAACTACAGGTTTGCATCCATCAGATGTAGATCGATTGTTAGTTCAATTGCAGCGATTAGTCGATGCGGGTAATACCGTGGTTATGATTGAGCATGATATGCGTGCCGTTGCACAAGCAGATTGGGTGATTGATGTGGGACCAGGTGCTGGAAATGCTGGTGGGAATATTGTTGTGGCAGGAACACCAAAACAAATAACAGAAAATCAAGATAGTCGTACTGCTCCATATTTAGTTAATGAGTTAGTGAGTCGTGATACTAAACGTTGATATTGCGAGTGGGTAGAATAAAACCTTAAATTAAAAGCCTGTAAAATCAATCAGATATTTTTTTGTTTTAGGTGGTGTGTGAGCATGAAATCTAAAAGTTTTTTTCAACTAAGGGCTTTGTTGCACAAACCTATCTGTAACGGCTTTTTCAGCGATATAATTTTCAAATGAAGAAGCCTACACAGAAAATCTACCGCACAACCAATTGGCCCGCATATAACCGAGCACTCATGAGTCGCGGAAATATTGCCATTTGGTTTGATCCTGCTACGCAATGGTATGCTCCATCAAAAGGCAAACAAGGGCGAAATCAAACCTACTCCGACGCAGCCATCCAATGCTGCTTAATGATTAAATCCTTATTCCGTCTGTCTTTACGTATGGTCACTGGCTTTGTGCAAAGTCTGATTAAACTTTGCGGATTAAATTGGACAGCACCAGATTACAGTACGCTTTGTAGAAGACAAAAGCATATTGATATTGCAATCAGCTACCAAAAAAGTAGCGATGGGCTGCATCTACTCATAGACTCTACAGGCATGAAGTTTCTAGGTGAGGGCGAATGGAAACGCAAGAAACATGGACCTGAATATCGTCGCCAATGGCGTAAATTTCATATTAGTATAGATGCCAAAACCCTGCAAATACGAGCAGTTCAGCTTACAACCAATAATGTCAGTGATTCACAGGTGCTTGGTGATTTACTTGATCAGATTCCACAAGATGAGCAGATTGACTCTGTTTATACCGATGGAGCTTATGACACCAAGCAATGCCGTCAGGTCATTGCAGATCGGCAAGCGCATACGGTGATTCCACCTAGAAAAAATGCGAAACCATGGAAAGATACAAAGAGTAGCTCGCTAGAGCGAAATGAATTACTTCGAACAGTTAAACGTTTAGGCAGGACACTATGGAAAAAATGGTCAGGCTATCATCGGCGAAGTTTGGTTGAAACTAAGATGCACTGCATTAAATTATTAGGAGATAAACTCAGTGCAAGGAGTTTTGATAGCCAAGTGAATGAGATCCATGCACGTGTAGCAGTGCTTAACAGATTTACGGAATTAGGTCGACCACTTACCCAAGTTACGCCTTAAATTTGGCTCAATTAGGGGCGCTTTGCATTTCAAATCTTTGTGCAACAAAGCCCTTAAAAACAAGAAAAAGAGGATTGATAAAATGATGATAAAAAATAAAAAAGCGCCTGATGGCGCTTTCCTTTAATCATATTTATGGCGTCAGAATCACTTTACGACAGTCTTCTTCTTTTTTATCAAAAATACGGTAACCTTCCGCAGCATCTTCCAGTTTCATGCGATGGGTAATAATCAGATCTGGAGACAGATCTCCATTTTCAATATGTTCTAGCAACTGCGGCAAGTAGTTATGCACATGGGTTTGTCCCATTTTAAAGGTTAAACCTTTGTCAAAGGCATCACCAAACAGGAAGCCATGAATTGGACCGGCATAAACTCCAGGTACACTCACCACACCGCCGCGGCGGACCGCTGCAATACATTGTCTTAACGCTGAACCACTCGAACCTTCTAATTTCAGGTTGGTCATTACGGTTTCCAGCATGCTGCCTTTAGCTTCAAAACCGACCGCATCAATGACGGCATCGACTCCACGATAACCCGTGGTATTTTGAATGATAAATTCAGCGGCATCGACTTCATCAAAATTGACCGGAATCACTCCATAGGTTTGATGTGCGAAACGCAGACGATAAGGATGGTGATCGACCATAAAAATCTGCTCGGCACCGAGCATCCGCGCACAGGCAGCAGCCAGCAGACCGACTGGGCCAGCACCATAAATCGCCACACTGGAACCTCGACCAACTTGGGCATTGTTCACTGCTTGCCAGGCGGTTGGTAGAATATCGGTCAGGAATAATACTTTTTCATCAGGCAGGGAGCCTGGCACTTTAAATGGTCCGACATTGCCCTTGGGGATCCGCACATATTCAGCTTGACCACCCGGTATACCACCATACAGATGGCTAAAGCCAAATAAAGCTGCCCCTGGTGGAATCTGTTTTTTATTGAGAATTGCACCACGGCCGGTATTGGTATTTTCACAGGCAGCCATTAGTTCATGTTCACAGAAAAAACAGTGACCGCATGCAATCACAAAGGGAATAATTACCCGATCACCTTTTTTGACTTCGGTTACTTGTGGGCCGACTTCTTCTACAATTCCCATAAATTCATGGCCGAAAATATCACCGTCTTCAGTGGCCGGGATTTTTCCCCGGTATAAATGCAGATCTGAGCCACAGATGGCGGTGGCTGTCACCCTTAAAATAACGTCATCTGGTTCCTGAATCACTGGATCTGGAACAGATTCAACTCGTACATCCCGAGCACCATGATAGGTAAGAGCACGCATGCGGATTTCCTCTTTCTAGTTCAACATTAAACAGACTCGTAGCAAGGCTGCCAAGAATTAAAAAACACTTTTATTAGAGCCTTATGCGCCAAGAAATCGCTGTAAATTAATGTATGAAATAAGACATCCGAGTGTTTAAAAAATAAACTTATATAGGGTTTACGTAATTCGTGAGCTTATGTGTCGAATGAATAGAAAAGAACAGAATTAAAGAAACATCTAGTAATTTCTATAACTTATAGTGAATAGCCACCAATTTTGTAGACACCTTTTAGTTAGATAAAAAAGCAATTTTTTTGATCTTTAAAGAATGAGGATATAGTATTTGTAAAATTACTTAGCTGCTTAAAACTTAATTCTAATTGGTTAATAGGTGAAAAATGGGTAGTGTTTCAAAAAGTATGCTGGCATTAAACGAATCCATTATTGATATAAAAGAACACTAAATCAAAGGCTTTGAAATGATTTTCAAGCTTTTTGGAGAAGTTGCAGCTTCTCCTAAAGCCTCGCCTGATTCGATGCCGTAATCGACAATTATTGCCTTCTATACCCACAGTGAAAAATTTACCAATCAACTGTTTGCATTCTTTAAAGGTCGTAACAAAGCTATCCCAATGGTCACTTGATATACATGTATAGCTTACACCTAACTGCTTCAATTTTAATTTAAGTCGTTTTGCAGTGGCTAAATCTCGGTTACCCCATACATAAGCAACAATTTCACCTGTTTCTCGATGATAGGCATAAATTAGCCATTGTTTATTTTGCTTATGACCAACAAAAGTCCAAAACTCATCTACTTCAAGGGTTTCATAATGACTTTGCTGTGCTCGAAGTTGATATTTTGATTGGCTAAGTGTCCGTAGAACTTTACCGATACTTACTCTTTCAATTTCTGCTATATCCCTGACACCACTGCCTCGCACCATGAGGTGTAATATTTTGGTTTTGATACCTGAGTGACAGCCTTGATAACTGAGAGCATGATCACCAATAAATTGACGTCTGCATATTTTACATTGGTAATTTTGCTTACCATCTACTTTTGTGCCATTTTTCTTTATACTGTCACTTAGGCAGGCTGGACACTTGATTTCTAGAGTTATTCGCATTTCTCTATTTTATCAAAATCCAACCTGCTTTTTTTCAGCATACTTTTTGAAACACCACCCATTTTTTAAATTGATCCTAGACTGAACCGTACCGGGTTTGTCGGAGAGTTAATATTCTGAGAGACTATCCCGATGACAAAATTAAAATATACCCCTGAAATTAGAGAAAGAGCGGTTCAATTATTGATTGAATCTGAAAAAGATTATCCATCGAATTGGGCTGCGATCACCGCTATTGCTCCCTGAGCAGTATACTGCGCAAGGGTTGTACTCCTGAAACACTACGTGCCTGGCATCAAAAGCATTTAGATCAGCAAAATCCAGTTAAAGTACAGCAGCTTTCAGACCAAGAACGTATCAAACAACTCGAACGCGAAAATAAAGAACTGCAACGCGCCAATGAGATTCTACGTAAAGCAGCCGCTTTTTTCGCCCAGGCGGAGCTCGACTGCCCACACAAATAATGGTGGATTTTATCCATAATAATAAAGAGCTGTACGGAGTCGAGGCGATTTGTAGAATTTTACCAATCGCACCTTCAACCTATTACCGCACTCTAGATCTCTGCGAAAATCCAGAACATCGAGCAAAGCGAGATTTACATGACTTGCATCATGCTGAACAAATTAAACGAATTTGGAAGGAAAGTTCAGGTCGGTATGGTGTACGTAAAGTCTGGCAAAAACTGAAACGTGAAGGTTATGTTATCGCACGCTGTACTGTTGCTCGATTAATGAAAAAGCTAGGTATACAAGGTGTTTGGTGAGGTAAGAACAAACAAACCACCCGTAGCCGAGATGACCAAAAACGAGCAGATGATTTAGTGAAACGTAATTTTACTGCTGATCATCCTGACCAACTGTGGGTGAGTGACTTTACGTATATTCAAACAAATTCAGGCTGAGTCTATACCGCCTTTATTATTGATGTGTTCTCACGAGCAATTGTTGGCTGGAAAGTATCTACACGAATGAATACAGATATGGTGCTCGATGCATTGGAGCAAGCATTGCATGATCGAGGCATGCCAAAGAATGTGATTCATCATTCAGATAGAGGTGTTCAATATCTTTCCATTCGCCATACCAATCGTTTAGAAGCTGCAAATTTACGAGCATCAGTCGGTACGACTGGTGATTCATACGATAATGCTTTGGCTGAAACGGTGAATGGCTTATACAAAACAGAGGTGATTGAATATCTAAAAGCAGGTTGGCAAGGTTTAGCGGATGTACAACTTGCGACACTAAATTGGGTAGATTGGTTCAATAAAAAGCGTGTACACAGTGCACTGGGTTATGTATCGCCTTTTGAGTTTGAAGCAATATACTATGATAAGATTAACCCGTTAGGTCAGGTGGCCTAACTTAAATAAAAAAGTCTCCGACAAACCCGGTACGGTTCACTATTCACTAACTTGTAAATATCGGTATACCGCCTGACGACTAATCCCAAAAGCTTTTCCTAATGCCATTTTTGATGGATACTTCCCTTCCCTCCATGCTTGTCGTAAAGCTTCAGCTTGGTCAGGCTTTAGTTTATGCACCCGACCTTTGTACTTCCCCTGAGCAGAGGCGAGTTTTATTCCTTCCTTTTGCCGCTCTAAAATGATCTCACGTTCGAACTGTGCAAAAGCACCCATCAATTGCAGCATCAAATTATCCATCGGGGTGGATTCGGCCGTAAAAGTAATATTTTCTTTTACAAACTGGATGGCAATCCCTCGTTTGACCAGTTTATCTACTTCAGTGACCAAATCTTTCAGGCTTCGCGCAAAACGATCCATGGAATGTACAATCACCCTGTCCCCTTCCCGGACATAGTTCAACATTTCCTGAAATTTAGGTCGGTCAGTATTTTTACCTGAAGCACGGTCAACAAAAATCCGGTCGACTTCAATCCCCTCAAGTTGACGCCCAGTATTTTGCTCGACCGAACTCACTCGCACATAACCTACTTTTTGGCCTTTCACTCTTTCTCGCCCCAATTGGATAAAAATGAACAATTTTGTAAATTATAAATCTTTAATATCAAAGTTACATGTTACTTATGATTAAAAATCATTTAAATG
>Ga0207918_100161_pt1 | contig 10468 bp, 8 predicted proteins | sample DeeseametaMP0440_FD_184211 | JGI IMG/M metagenome (GOLD analysis project Ga0207918, IMG submission 184211) | Marine microbial communities from the Deep Atlantic Ocean - MP0440 (SPAdes) | ecosystem: Environmental > Aquatic > Marine > Oceanic | place: East of Rio de Janeiro, Brazil, South Atlantic... | reverse complement strand
TTCATGAGTATATGCATTATTACAATAATGAGCGTATTCAACTCAAACTAAAAGGACTGAGCCCTGTGCAGTACAGAACTCAGTCCTTGGTATAAACTAAACCGTCCAAGTTTCGGGGGTCAGTTCACCATATACAATATAGTTAAGAGGTTTTTTATGGCTAATATATATAGTATTAGTTCATCTCGATAATACCGCAAGCAACACGGTCGCCTGATGCGCCTGATGGTTGGCTGGTGTAGTCGTCAGCGCCAGCATGGACGATAAAGGCACGGCGATTCACGCTATACTTACCTGCCTTATCGGCCGTGATTTTTTTGTTTACATAGTTGATAGTAGCGACGCCATCTTCATTTGCTGTCAGATTAGGTAGGTCACCTGCATGACCATTCATGTCATCGGGATTAGAGTGTGGTTTGTTGTCAGGATTGAAGTGACCGCCTGCCGCTTTACCCATATCAGCACAGCTACCTGTCTCATGAATATGTAGTGCAACCGTTTGGCCCGGCTGTAGATTCATGAGTTTACCGTAGACTTGTACACCGCCATCGACAGGACGCAGGAACATCTGTCCGACTTCGTTCTTATCACCGCTCACCGCTTTGATGGTAGATTTTAGTGCTGGCTGATTGACAGGATTGCCTGTTTGCATTTGACCTTCGACCGTTTGGCAACCAGTCATGGCTAACGCTGATCCGCATAGTAGGGCACTTGCAAGCATTGTCTTATTCATTATTATCTCCAGTTATTTTATTCATTATTTAGAACGTAGTTAAAGTCACAAATATCTGTATTTATTGTTCTGTTAGAGCGCGTATCGATATTCGTTAACATCATCGTCAGTATAGCCAAGCAAACCCTATAGTTATTCATTAAATGCGCAACAATCGGTTAATAAATGTAAGTAACGTATAGGATTGAAAATGTATTAAGGGATTTTCTTTGGCTCATTTTTCCAAATTAAGGTTTCGCCTGTTGCCATGGTTTGCAGTAAGTTATAACGTGGATAATCGCCTTTATTACCTGTTGCTGATTGTAGCTGCATACTTAACGTCAGGGTGCTGCTGCTTTCCTGCATAAAGTTAAATAGCGTGGTTTCAATGCGATTGCCTGTTTCGCCGCAGCCCATCATTGTGCTGATAATCATGCCAACCTTTAGCGTATTATCGTCAAGTAGAAAATAAGGTGCACCAGAGCCATTGCAATTCGAACCAAAAGAGATGATTGAATTTTCAGATTGACTAAAAATCTCGAATGAAATGGGATAATCAGGATGATAAAAATCACTAATCGGTTCTCTATTCATCAGCTTTCCTTGCTCGTCATAATGATTGGCAACCGCGCTTTCCAAATGCCACTTATAGTTCGCTAGCAGTTTAGTACTGATTGGTAACCCTATCGGTGGTGAAAGTAGCGGTTTTGCTATCCCTGTAAAGATAAGTTGGTTGCCATTTTCCATAGTCAGTGCAAGGCGCTTTGGCGAGGCTGTGGTATCGTCCTGTGCTGTTAGGGATGTTGTAGGTAGTAACTTAATCCCAAACATATACGTACCATAGTCCTCAAACAACGTGCGAATATTATAGTCATCAGTACTGCTGTTCGTGCAGGTCGCAGGTAGCTGTACAATATAGCTGCTATAACTGAATGGGGGTGCACCAGAGAATAGGTCGATTTTATCGTGCGTACAGCCCTGATAAAAATGCAGTCTACCTGGATCAATAGCCAAACGTATGGGGTTCGTACTTTGGATAGGGATAAGCTGACCATCATCTCGCGTCACTTCTGACAGTTGCCAGTTGTAGCCACTACTCCATTGCATGACTTGATTCTTTGGAATATCGAGCGTACCGGCTTGTGTGGTACTGTACGCTACGGATACGGTATTTTTACTCATCGACTGACAGCCTGATATGGCAAGCACAGTACTGCAAAATAACGCGCTGGCGAGCATCAGTTTTTTCATGAGTGTGTCCTTTTTTCAGTGTTGAATGGCTTATTTATTTTTTTTGATATTTTTCCAAACCAACATCTCGCCAGAATCTAGCGTTTGGGTGAGTAAGTAGTTTTGCTCTGACTGCTCTATAGTTGCCTTTGCCTTATTATCCGCGTGCGTTAAGATCAGTCGACTCGTGCTATAGGCCATCATACGTCGAAGCCGTGACTCAATGTCATCAATAGCGTCACCGCAGCTCATCATTGTGGAAGGAAAACCGCCAGTGAGTAAATTCTGATTGACAGAAAGGGCATAAGGCCCACTAACGCCGTTGCAGCCAACAGAGATACCAAAGCTTTGACCATATATACCTGACTCAAAACCATTTTTTTCGTCACTTTCATCGCCACCATAGTTATCCAAACCGTAGGAAAGGGTGATGGGCTTTTCTGTCTGCGTAAATTCGCTCATGACGGCGCCTGTTTGGTCCGTCACTTGTAACAGTTGCCAACGATAGCCCTCTAATAATTCATTGGTGAGTAGTATGCCAGCTACGGAGCGTTCAGGTTTAGGCGTGCCCGTAAAGATTAGGGTTTTGCCCTTATCCGTTCTTAAAGCCAGCTGTTTTTCTAAGGTTTTGGTAGCACGTACTGACTGAGGCAGCGCGGGAACAAATGTAAAATTCGTTCCTGCATAAGGCTTAAAAGTTGCGTTTAATAGATGTGCTGTATCGCTAGGGATGATTGTATTACCGCGCCAATCTTGGGTAGTTGCTTGATATATCGCAGTGCAATCAGCAGCCGTGACTGGTGATTTAGTTGTATCTTGTATTGATGCTTGTGTATAAGGATAAGGTAGAGGCAGCCACATATCAAAGGACACGATGTATCGGTAACAGCCGTCATCAAAAGTTAACAGGTCTGGGCGAACGTCCATCATTAGCGGCGGCTGAAGGTTGAGGCGTGTGAGTTTGCCTTTATCATCACTAATCTGTGTTAATTGCCAGTTATAGCCTGTAATGGTTTGAAACAGTCTGGGTTTGAGGGTAGCCGCTGACCAGTTTTTATCGTCAATGACGGTACTGGTTTGCGCTGAATGATTGAGGTTGTTTGTTTGGCAACCTAGTAGGGCGAGAGGTAATAAGGCGCTTATTATCGCTAAAGGCATCCGTAAATTATTTGACATTATAACTTTCCAACAAATAAACATTTGTCTAAAATATATCACAAGGCTCTAGAGAGATTGTTGTTTATTATTGCCAAAAAAAAGCCGCCCATCATAGTGATGAGCGGCTTTTATGTTTTAAGCATTGACTAACGAATACTCAATTAGTTGTGTAGCGCTTTGCCTGCCGTTTTATCAACCGTTACTTTTGCAGGCTTGAGCGGTTTTGGCATATCTACCAAAGCAACCTTTAAAATCTCTTCAATCGTCGCAACTGGCTGAATGGTCAAGCCTTCTTTGACATTATCAGGGATATCAGCCAAATCACGCTCATTACTTTCTGGAATCAAGACATGCTTGATGCCGCCGCGATGCGCTGCCAGTAGCTTCTCTTTGAGACCACCGATACGTAGGATTTTGCCGCGCAAGGTAATCTCACCTGTCATGGCGATATCTGGACGAATGGCAATACCTGTCAAGGCAGAGACCAGTGCAGTCGTCAATGCACCACCAGCAGAAGGACCGTCTTTTGGCGTGGCGCCTTCTGGCATGTGCACATGGATATCCGTGATTTTGACTGTCTCATAGTCAATGCCAAGACTGTCACCGCGAGCACGCACCACACTCATCGCCGCACGAATCGACTCTTTCATCACATCGCCAAGTGAGCCGGTGAAGCTAAGCTCACCTTTACCTTTCATAGCGACCGCTTCAATAGTAAGCAGCTCGCCGCCCACTTGTGTCCACGCAAGACCAGTGACACGACCAATCTCAGGCTCTTCTTCCGCCAGACCGTAGTCATACTGGTGCACACCTAGATAGTCATCGATGTTCTTGTCATCGACAGTCACTAGCTGACGTTCCGCTTTTTTCGGAGCGCGCGCGCCATGAGTTTCAACCGAATCGCGAACGACTTTGCGGCAGATTTTATTGACTTCACGCTCAAGGTTACGCACACCTGCTTCACGGGTATAGCTTCGTACGATACTGTGTAGGGCCGCTTCAACGATTTCAATTTCACCTTCTTTAAGGCCATTATTCTTGATCGCTTTTGGTACGAGGTATTTCTGTGCGATATTGACCTTTTCTTCTTCGGTATAACCCGGCAGACGAATGACTTCCATACGGTCAAGTAGCGCAGGTGGAATATCCATGCTGTTGGCAGTACAGATAAACATCACTTGCGACAAATCTAAGTCCATATCTAAATAATGGTCGTTAAAGGTGTCGTTCTGTGATGGGTCTAATACTTCAAGCAATGCTGATGCTGGATCGCCGCGGAAGTCTTGCGCCATCTTATCGATTTCATCCAATAAGAATAGTGGGTTTTTCACTTCGACTTTTGCCAGTGACTGCACGATTTTACCCGGCATCGCACCGATATAAGTACGGCGATGACCGCGGATTTCCGCTTCATCACGTACGCCGCCTAGTGCCATACGGACAAATTTACGACCCGTTGCGCGCGCAATCGACTCACCCAACGAGGTTTTACCAACACCTGGAGGACCGACGAGACATAGAATCGGGCCACGCAGTTTTTTCACGCGTGATTGTACGGCGAGATATTCTAAGATGCGATCTTTGACATCTTGTAAGCCATAGTGATCTTCGTCTAAGACCGTTTTTGCCTTGTCTAGATTGATTGAGACTTTGGTCGTCGCATTCCACGGCGTATCCAAAATCCACTCAATGTAGTTGCGTACCACTGACGATTCGCTTGATGCAGGTGGCATCATTTTAAGCTTTTTAAACTCTTGCTCCGCTTTTTTGCGCACATCGTCTGGCAAGTCAGCATCTTCTAGACGCTGCTCTAGCTCAGCGACATCATCTTCGCCATCAAACGCGCCATCATTGAGATCTGATAGCTCGTTTTTGATCGCTTTCATCTTCTCATTTAAGAAGTACTCGCGCTGATTGTCTTCCATCTGCTGACGGACCGCATCTTGAATATCTTGCTCGATATTTTGCTCAGCACTTTGCTTGACCAGATATTCCGTCAAGGTGTTGATATGCGTTTTGATATTATTTTCTTCTAAGAACGACTGTTTAACATCCAAATCCATTGACACGCGGGTTGAGATGAAATAAACCAGTTCAAGCAAATCATCGATGCGTTTGGCCACGCGAGTTAGCTCACGGGCATTACGCAGACGCGCATCCGCATAGCCTTCAAACAGGGTGGTCAACGCCTGAATAGTGTTTTTCTTCTGGCTCTCATCCATGCTGACATCAAGATCAGCACGCTCAAATCTCGCCATCAATAAGTCGTCATGACTTTCGATATTGTCGACACGGGCGCGATATTGACCTTCGATGAGTACTTTGATGCAGTTCTCATCGCTATCGTGCGGCATGGTGCTGACGATGCGGCACACCGTACCGTATTGATACAAGTTGTCTTGATCAATGTCTTCGGTCAATGAGTCTTTTTGGGCGACGACCAGTACTTTGTTGCCATACTCAGCTTGTGCCAGCTCAACGGCTTTCACCGATGGCGCACGTCCCACAAACAAGGCAATCTGCATGTGCGGGTAGACAACCACATCTCGCAATGCCAAGAGTGGCAAGTAGCTTTCATCTTGGTTGTCGTTTACATCTTTATTATTAGAGTCAGTGTTATCAAGACCAGTGTCTGTCTCATTGGTTGACGCCGCTTTTTGTGCTGCATTCGACAAGGCCTCTGCCTCATTGTTGTTTGTAGCAGTAGATGAAGCGTCGACATCAATGTCGATATTGTCTTGGGTAATTTTATGTTCACTCATATATTTTTCCTCTTTCCCCGGACTTGTAAAGTCAAGTTCGTGGTTCATGTCTAGATAAATGGTGTCCACAGATAAAATTGCAAGTCTCATTGGCAAAGATGCACAGTTATCTTTGTTAAATAGTGCGACAAACACCGACGTTTCAATGCGGTTATTGGATTAAAAAGTTGGATTAAAAATGCTGTGTCTGCATTAAATAAGTAAAATCTCACCATTAGATAGCGAGAGCGTGTGTGAGATGCGGGTGTCTAATTCGGTTCTATGCATGGGCTTTATATCCAAAATAAGGTAAACTGGCGCCCGTCTAAAAACGCGTCTGAGAAACGAGCCGACATTAAGACGTTTTAGACAGCACAGCGATATTCATCAGTGTTACTATTCATCGGTCTCAATGAGACCAAGTTATAAAGAGCAAGGGGCAATACATGGCCATCAATGCGGTACTGCTGGCAGTTATTATTATGCTAGGACTGTCACTTTCGCGCGTGCACGTGGTGCTCAGTTTATTAATCGGGGCGCTAGCAGGTGGATTGTTAGCAGGTCTGGGTATTACCGATACGCTCAATGCTTTTCAAGAAGGTATCCGTAATGGCGCACAGATTGCGCTATCGTATGCCTTGCTAGGGGCGTTTGCCGTGGCGATCGCGCACTCGGGATTGCCGCAGTCATTGGCAGGGGCGGTGATTAGACGCATTGATGCTGCGGGCACGAGTGGCATGATTAAATATATGCTGTTTGCAGGCCTCATTACCATGAGCTGCTTTAGCCAAAACCTAATCCCTATTCATATTGCCTTTATTCCACTGCTGGTACCGCCGCTGCTTTTGGCGTTCAACCGTATGCAGATAGATCGCCGCCTGATTGCCTGTCTGATTACCTTTGGACTGGTCACCACCTATATGTTTATACCGTATGGGTTCGGTGATATTTACCTCAATCAAATTATGCTAAAAAACGTCGGTGAAGCGGGCATTGATGTTGCCAATATTTCTGTGGTGAAAGCCATGGCAATTCCTGCGCTTGGCATGCTCATTGGTCTGCTGGTCGCGGTATTTATCAGTTACCGTAAGCCGCGCGAGTATCAGCAGATTGCGATAGATCAGCAAGCGCATGATGCCGTCGTAGAAGGCGATGCATTAAGTAAAACAGCCGCTGGCGCTCAGTCGCAAAGCAAGCTAAAGACGCTGGTTGCATTGGCTGCTATCGTGACGGCTTTCGTCGTGCAGCTATACACTGATTCGCTACTACTTGGCTCGATGTTTGGCTTTGGCGTGTTTATGGCGACAGGCGTGGTGAAATGGCGTGATGCTGATGGTGTCTTTAATGATGGTATCAAATTGATGGCGATGATTGGCTTTATTATGATTACCGCGCAAGGTTTTGCTGAAGTCATGAAAGCGACAGAGCAGATTCAGCCACTCGTTGATGGGGCGGCGTCACTGTTCGGTGGTAATAAAGCGATGGCAGCATTTATCATGCTCTTGATTGGTTTGATTGTGACCATGGGTATCGGCTCGTCCTTCTCGACCATTCCTATTTTGGCCGCGATCTATGTACCGCTATGTATCTCTTTAGGGTTTTCGCCATTAGCAACGGTTGCTATTATCGGTACAGCTGGCGCGCTTGGTGATGCCGGTTCTCCTGCGTCAGATTCGACATTGGGGCCAACCTCTGGTCTTAATATTGATGGACAGCATGACCATATCAAAGACAGTGTGGTGCCAACCTTTATTCACTACAATATTCCGCTACTGGCATTTGGTTGGATCGCCGCGATGGTGCTGTAGTAAATGATTTGAATGATTGGGTTTGATAGGAGAGGCGAGTATAAACAATCACTATACTCGCCTTTTTTCGTTTCTATTAATTGCTCAAACTGCCTATATTTTTAACAATCTTTATCAAAATCCTCAATCTCACCGTTCAAACTGCTCAAAAACGCATCACTTTGCGCAAGTAGCTCATTTAAGCGTTCTTCATTGACTAATCGTGTCATCTCATCAGTGCTAAACGGCTGCTCTTGACTGTAATAACGTTGCTCTCTAGCGTCATCGCTACCTAACCTTTGCAAATATTCATCCACACTGTCTGCACTGGAAACAGCAGCGCTAGAGTCTTTTTCAAATTGTTCATCGTCTTTCATCAAAACCACCTTAAGCCACTTGGCGTAATTAAGCCATCTAATGGCACATCCCACGGCTGACGCGCTAATTGTTCAACCACTTGAAAGTCATAACACCAGCCAATTTTTAATGGTTTCTTGGCCCCTGAGCGATAGCTTTTGCCAAGCGTCGTATCATAAAAACCGCCACCCATGCCCATACGATTGCCGTGTTTATCTACCGCGACTAACGGACAGATGATCACATCTAATTCTGACGCCCATAATAGAGCGCGGCTATGATTTTGTTTCATGCCGAGCTGATGAATGCGAGTGGGGACATTGATTAGTTTTGAGTGGTAAACAGGTACAAAACGCAACCGTTTATCATCACTGCCATTACTAGTACGACCGAGAGAACCAACGACAGGTAAATAAGGAGAATAGCCTAAGCATATGCACCAATCCAGCAGTGGCTGAGTGGGTAGCTCACCAAATCCATCATAATATAGCCCAATACGTGCATTTTTTGATAGCCGCTGCTGTAATTTGCTCAAATGCAAGCTCGCTGCTTGCGCCATATTCCTACGCGCGCCATCACTTAACTGACGACGCTGGCGAGTGAAGTGCCGTCTGGGTGGATTACTTAGCGTAGGTTCTTGTGAGTTAAGCATTTTTGACTCAGTGGGCATGGTTTCAGAGTGCATAGGTATCTTATCCAATGATATATCAGATTGATGAGGGGCGCTTCTAGACATTCGTTTTTAGGCATTGACCAAAGTGATTTGTGAATATTCAATACGCCTTAGTCATGCTATCATAACGCCACTTTATATCGTATTCTCCTTTATGTGCAGCGGATGTTGCATTTTTTAGAGCAGTCATAAAACAACAAACCATCAAAGAGGGTAGTTATGTCGACACAGAATCAGGCAACTCGTACCGAAAAAGACACCATGGGTAACGTAGAAGTCCCAGCTGATGCCTATTGGGGCGCGCAAACACAGCGTAGCCGCGAAAACTTCAAAATCGGTGGCGAGACTTTGCCGCGTCCGATGATCGAAGCGATGGCACTGGTCAAAAAAGCCGCTGCGATTACCAATGCCAGCCTAGAGCGTATCGAAAGCGATAAGCGTGATCTTATCGTGCAAGCCGCTGACGAAATCATCAATGGTGGTCTGGTTGATCAGTTCCCATTGGTCGTATGGCAGACAGGTTCTGGCACGCAGTCAAACATGAACATGAACGAAGTGCTGGCCAACCGTGCTAACGAAATCGCGGGTTCTGAGCGTGGCAGCTACACGCCAATTCACCCAAATGACCATGTGAACCATGCACAGTCTACCAACGACAGCTTCCCAACGGCGATTCGTGTGGCAGCTGCGCGTCAGATCAACAGCTTACTTATCCCAGCGGTCAAAGCGCTACGTGATACCTTAGATAAAAAGTCCAAAGAGTTCGATAGCATCGTCAAAATCGGCCGTACGCACTTACAAGACGCCACGCCTTTGACCCTAGGCCAAGAGTTCAGCGGCTATGTAAGCCAACTTGACCACGCATTGACTCGTATCGACAACGCGCTACAAGGTCTATATGAATTGCCACTAGGCGGTACTGCGGTTGGTACTGGTCTAAACGCCCATCCTGACTATGCCGTAAAAGCAGCTGAGCAACTAGCGACTTTGACGGGCTTGCCATTTGTCACATCCCCAAATAAATTTGAAGCACTAGCGGCGCGTGATGCCGAAGTATTTGCTTCTGGCGCGCTAAAAACCCTAGCAGGTAGCCTCAATAAAATCGCTAACGACGTACGCTGGCTCGCTTCAGGTCCTCGTTGTGGTTTGGGTGAGTTGACGATTCCAGAGAACGAGCCAGGCTCTTCTATCATGCCAGGTAAAGTGAACCCAACGCAGTCAGAAGCGATGACCATGGTTGTGGCACAAGTGATGGGTAACGATACGACGATCAGCATAGCTGGCGCATCAGGTAACTTTGAGCTAAACGTGTATAAGCCTGTGATCGCATTTAACTTGTTGCAATCTATCAAGCTGCTTGGCGATGCTTGCAACAGCTTTAACGAAAACTGTGCGGTTGGTATCGAGCCAGTAAAAGACAAAATCGATGATTTCTTGCATAACTCATTGATGCTAGTGACGTCATTAAACCGTCATGTTGGTTATGAAAATGCAGCAAAAATCGCTAAGACGGCTTATAAAGAAAACAAAACGTTGAAGCAAGTGGCGGTTGAGCTAGAGCTATTAACTGAAGCACAGTTTGATGAGTGGGTCATTCCTGCTGATATGGTACATCCTAAGTAAGCTATCTAATAGTTTTTTAGAATAGTAAAAAGACCTTGTCATTTGGCAAGGTCTTTTTTATTATCTTAGATTAACACATGAAGTGCAATACCAAATGCAAGGTGAAAAAAAGACCTAGATGCGCTAGCATCAAAGTTTTTATCCACCGACCAAAGTGAGATTGCAACCATGAGCTATACACATCTAA
>Ga0207918_100155_pt1 | contig 10812 bp, 9 predicted proteins | sample DeeseametaMP0440_FD_184211 | JGI IMG/M metagenome (GOLD analysis project Ga0207918, IMG submission 184211) | Marine microbial communities from the Deep Atlantic Ocean - MP0440 (SPAdes) | ecosystem: Environmental > Aquatic > Marine > Oceanic | place: East of Rio de Janeiro, Brazil, South Atlantic... | reverse complement strand
TAATCGTTGCAAAAATCAGGTAACGACAGAAACGAATCAAGTCCTGAATCATGGTCACAAAAGTTAAAATGACCAAATGCACAGGACTATTCGGCATCGCTCCAGAGAGATACATGACGCCAAAAATTTTCAGTAAGTACAATAAAACCAAAAGCACTAAAGCCGCTAAGTTAACGCGGCCTTTCGCTACATTTGGAAAAATACGACCAAACATATCCACAATTTTTGTGGCTTTTACGGTCGACATCACCACTGGGTTATAAAAGTTAACCGCTGCCAACTGCATGAGAAAGCGGAAGAACACCAGTAAAATTGCAACGTTAATAATGATGCCAAAAATTAGCGCAGAGTTTGCACCCATACTTGAACTTTCCTAAATAAAACGATTATTTGCTACTTTCACTCAGCTCTTGAGCAAGTTCCTGACTGCGCTTTTGAGCAGCAGCCAATGCAGCTTGGATATTTTGTGAAATTTGTGCACGATCAAACACTTCAAGTGCCGCTTGGGTTGTACCATTCGGTGAAGTGACATTTTTACGCAATTCAGCTGGTGTATTTGAGCTCGTGATTGCCATTTGTGCTGCACCCAGTGCCGTTTGCAACGTCAACGCCGTTGCTACTTTTTCATCTAGACCGAGGTTTTTACCTGCACGGATCATGCTTTCCATCATATAGAAAAAATATGCAGGACCTGAACCAGACACCGCAGTCACAGCATCAATTTGCGCTTCCTCGCCTACCCATAAAGTCAAACCTGTCGCAGCAAGTACTTGACTCGCCAAATCACGGTCTTCTTTATCTACAGCATCAGTGGCATATAAACCATGCGCACCCGTTTGTACTAAAGCAGGCGTATTTGGCATCACACGAACAATACGATTACTGCCAGCTAATGCAGCAATCGTTGCAATTTCAGCACCCGCAACAATCGAAATAATCAACTTACCGTCAAATAAACCGTTTAATGGCTTTAAAACATTGGCTAAAACTTGAGGTTTAACCGCTAAGACCACGACATCGGCTTCACGAATAGCAGATGCGTTATCCTCAGTCACCACCAAGTCTTTTTCAGCCAATAAATGACGAACTTGTTCAACAGGATCAGAAACCGTAATGCGAGTTGAAGGTAAACCACGTGAAATCAACCCACCAATGAGGGCTTGAGCCATGTTACCACCGCCGATAAAACAAATATTACGATTCAACACTGCGCTCATGATTATTTCTCTATCCTGAATTTTTTAACTAAGCGATTAAATTTGGTTGCCATCCACCCGCTTCACAATAAGCCGACTCGACCAACCAAAATCCTTTAGGCGTAAAAACACCAAGCATAACATTATCTATGCTTAATATTTGTATTGTATGACGTTGCCACGGAAAAATTTGTGCGCTCTGAATGGCTTTTTTCAACGGCCATGCCCCAACACGTCCATACAAATGCAATTTTTCTCCACCTAAACGTGGTTTTATCTGTAAAGGCTGCTCTAATAATGCAGGAGACAGTCCATATTTTTGTGTTTCAATGCGAAATTTCCCTGAAGCAAATCCATAAGCTTGATCTAAACTAAACCGTTGCTCAATTGACTCAATCGTCTGAAATTGTTCAGACAAATACTCTGTTTTACTGACACGAAAGAGCTGCTGTTGATAGCGTACATAATAATATTGGTTCCAATGCAATGCGGCTTGGGCATCCACTTTGGATTCAATCACTTCATCAAACAAGCGTTGCACCATATCAAAAGCAGGACGATATAAATCCTCACCTTTCATCCAAGCAGAGAGCAACTGTCGCTGTCTCGGTGCAGATAACTGACGAAATGGGATTAAATTTAAAACCGAAGCATTGCCGCAACTGGCCCAGTCTTGCGCCAACACATCGGCTAAAATCGTTTCGGCATCTTGCATCAAATAACTGGTACGTGCCAAAGCTTGCTGCATTTTCGGAAAGCGTTGTTCTAAGATTGGCCACAATTCAGCTCGGCACCATGCCCGATCATAACTGGTATCAAAATTGGTTTGGTCTTGAATATTTCTTAGCTGTATCTCAGCGGCCCACAGCTCAATTTGCTGTCTGGACAAAGCCAATAGCGGGCGCCAAATTGTAAATTGCTCTCGTATGTCGATGCACTGCATGGCGGCCAGTCCATGAATCCCCGCACCAGAGAGTAATCGGAGTAAAACGGTTTCGGCTTGATCTTGTTGATGATGGGCGAGAACTAAAATTTCATTGGCAAGAAGATGCTTCTGAAAGGCCGCATAACGTGCACTACGTGCTTGGCTTTCTACATTGCCTGTATCAACATCCACCGCTTGAATCACACATGGGACATCCAAGACATAGCATTGTTCTTGAACAAAGCTACCCCACTGCGGACTGACATCCTGCAATTGATGATCAATATAGATGGCGCGAATGCGCTTGGGAAATAAATGAGACATCAAATGCAGTAGCAGCATGGAATCCATGCCACCACTACATCCGATTAAAAAATGAGGCTGTTCAGGCGTATCCTGAAACTCAGTTAAGACACTAGCCCTAAATTGTCGCTGCCAAACTTCATTAAACGTTGGTAACGTGCTTCGCATCGTTCATTCGCATCCATTGGTTGCAACTCAGCCAATGCATCTTTTAAAACGGTTTTTAAAGCATGCATGACTTGTTCTGGGTTGAGATGAGCGCCTTCACCTTCGTCGACCACATATTCAACAATACCAATTTTCTGTAATTTTTCAGCAGTCAATGCCAAAGCTTCACTGGCTTGCTCTGCTTTTTCAGCTGTTTTCCATAAAATAGACGCACAGCCTTCAGGTGAAATGACTGAATAAATACTATGGGATAACATCACCACACGGTCAGCCACACCAATACCCAGTGCACCACCTGACCCGCCTTCACCGAGTACGGTTGCAATGACAGGCACTTTCAAGCTTGAAAGTTGTGCCAAAGAGGTTGCAATTGCTTCAGCCTGACCACGTTCTTCTGCACCCACACCTGGATATGCACCCATGGTGTCAATAAAGGTAAAGACGGGTAGATTAAAACGTTCAGCCATATCGAGTAAACGTTGTGATTTACGGTAACCTTCTGGGTTACTCATACCAAAGTTATGTTGTAACTTTTCACGCGTACTGCGACCACGGTGTTGACCCACAATCATGACTGGCTGACCATCAAAGCGAGCTAATCCACCGATCATTGCACCATCATCACCAAATAAGCGATCACCATGCAAAGCATCAAATTCGGTAAAAATTTCACTCACATAATCTAAAAATTGCGGACGCTCAGGATGACGTGCAATTTGAACCGTCGTCCATGCTTTGGATTGCGCAGCTTTATTCTTCATAGCTCAACCATAAATCCCTAATTGACCAATTTATTCATCGACAAATTGTTCTGATTGGATATCCAGCTCAACATCCCAATGCTTAAATTGCGCTTGCTCATCATGCAAGTCTGCAACCAGCAAAGGCCATTGCGCGGCATTACCAGAAACACTCAGCTGCCATTGTTGCGCATTGCCTACTGTTAATTCAATGGCAGGAAGCATCTGATCGCTACGACTATGATTCAGTAAAACTGCGAGGCGAAGTAACAAACACAGATAAACTAATTTGTTGCCACCAACCTTCATCACATCGACACGTGCGTCACTGCGCAGCTTACGACGGTGATGGGCCACCAAATGCGACAGATGGTTTTGATCGATTTGCGAGAAACCCGCAATGTCAGAATGTTGCAATAAATATGCACCATGACGATGGTAGCCCGCATGACTAATCGCTAAACCAATTTCATGCAGATAAGCTGCACGACGCAGTAAATCACTGTCTTCTGTGGTTAATTTTAGTGAATCTGCCACACCGTCAAACAAATGCTGAGCCATGTTCACGACCCGTTCAGCTTGTTTTGGATCAGCGTTATAACGGCCCATCAAAGCTTGTACAGAACGATCTCGGATATCTTCATGTTGAAAACGTCCCAGTAAGTCGTACATCACCCCTTCGCGCAGGGCACCATCTGAATACACCAATTTATCCAGTTCAAGTACATCAAAAATGGCATAAAGAATGGCGATTCCGGCTGGCAAAACTGCTCGACGGTCTTCTTTTAGACCATCAAATTCCATCTCAGCGACATGTTTATATTTGAGCAATTTTTCTTTAAGCTTATCTAAACCGTCACGGGTGAGTTCTTCTTTTTCATTACTCCAACCCATATTCACGGTAATTTGACGACACGCTTTGATGGTTCCACTCGAACCGACCACCGTATCCCAACCCGCTTCTTTATAGGTATTGGCAATACCAGACAGCTCCTTACGCGCTGCTACCACAGCTTTATCAAAACTTTTTTGGTTAATTTCACCGTCGACAAAGAACGCTTTGGTAAATGCTACACAGCCCATTTGTAAAGATTCGGTATGAATGGGCTCAAATTCTTCACCAATAATCAGCTCTGTCGACCCCCCACCAATATCAATCACAAGACGGCGTCCACTGTTTACCATGGTATGAGATACACCTAAATAAATCAGACGAGCCTCTTCACGACCTGCAATAATTTCGATGTGCTTCGGCAAAATTTCTGCCGCTTTTTGAATAAATTCATGGCCATTTTTGGCTTGGCGTAGCGCATTGGTCGCCACAATTCTTAAACGATTCGGCTGAACCGAACCTAAGCGTCCGACAAAGCGAGATAAACAGGCCAAACCACGCTGCTGTGCGGCTTCTGTTAAGTTTTTGTTTTCATCTAAACCCGCTGCTAACTGTACTTTTTCTGACATTGACGCAACTTTTTTCACTTCGCCATGGTCCACTCGTGCAATCGCTAAGTGGAAGCTGTTCGACCCCATATCGATGGCAGCAAGTAACTCTTCATCAATCAAAAAATCAGACATGATTTAATATAAACCTATACAGAATTGTGCTTAGATTAATTCACCTCCATGCAATTTAAAAGCCATTTGTGGTCAGAAATTGACGAGCTTTTAAAATTTCGTCATATGTGACAATTGTGTTACACGATCAGTAACATCGTGAGCTTCAATTAGACAAATTCAAACTAAAGGTTGAAAATTTAGTAATCCATCTACTCAGTGATAGCTGGCTATGACATACTATTAGCCATAAAACTATCCAAAAATTGAAACTGGAGCTATCCATGTCTGGCAATATCGTAAATACAACTGATACAAACTTCGACGCTGATGTACTTCAATCAGACGTTCCTGTGCTTGTTGACTTCTGGGCAGGCTGGTGCGCGCCATGTAAAGCAATTGCACCTGTATTAGAAGTATTGGCGAACGAATACGAAGGTAAAGTGAAGATTGTTAAAGTTGACGTGACTTCTTGCGAAGCAACGGCTGTGAACTATAACATCCGTAACATTCCTGCATTACTCATGTTCAAAAATGGTGAAGTTGTTGCTCAACAAGTGGGCGCTGCACCAAAATCGAAATTGACTGCTTTCATTGAAGAAAACATTTAAGCATCCGTTTAGATTGAAAATGAAATACGCTGTCTAAACAACAGCGTATTTTTTTCGGCTATAAATTGACAAGTCTGTCTTTCTCTCTTATATTGCATGATCAAGAGATAAAGGATTATTCAATCCTGTCATTTTCTTAAAAGACACAACACATAAGATCGCCGCTCGGCAATACAAATTGTTTTGACACGTTTCTCTTCAAACAATGAATCAGTCCTCTGAATTGTTATAGTTCAAATACAATTGCGTTACTTCATTGCATGTCTGCGGCTAAATGTTGCTTCCTTTTCATCCTGTAATTTAGAATTTTTGATTCTTATCTGACCTCCTATGAATTTAACCGAACTCAAGAAAAAACCGATTGGCGAACTCATCAAAATTGCTGAATTTATGGGCCTCGAAGGAATGGCTCGTAACCGTAAGCAAGACATTATTTTTGCCATCTTAAAGCGCCATGCGATGAATGGCGAAGAGATCTTTGGTGATGGCGTTTTGGAAATTCTGTCAGATGGCTTCGGCTTCTTACGCTCTGCAGCAGGTTCTTACCTTGCAGGCCCAGATGACATTTATGTTAGCCCATCTCAAATTCGTCGTTTCAATCTACGTACTGGTGACACCATTACGGGAACCATTCGCCCACCCAAAGAAGGCGAACGTTACTTTGCACTGTTAAAAGTGAACCAAATTAACTACGACACTCCAGAAAACTCACGTAACAAAATCTTGTTTGAAAACTTAACACCACTTTTCCCAACTGAGCAATTGGTGATGGAACTTGGTAACGGGACGACAGAAGATTTAACCGCACGTGTAGTTGACTTGGTTGCACCTATCGGTAAAGGCCAACGTTCAATTATCGTAGCGCCGCCAAAAGCGGGTAAAACCATGTTGTTACAAAACATCGCTCAGTCGATCGTGCGTAACAACCCAGAGTGTTTCCTGATCGTTCTTCTCATTGACGAACGTCCTGAAGAAGTGACGGAAATGGAACGTACTGTTCGTGGTGAAGTCATTGCGTCAACGTTTGATGAATCTCCTGCTCGTCACGTTCAAGTGGCTGAAATGGTGATTGAAAAAGCAAAACGTTTGGTTGAGCACAAGAAAGATGTTGTGATTCTGCTCGACTCCATTACCCGTTTAGCACGTGCTTACAACACCGTTGTGCCTTCATCTGGTAAGGTTTTAACTGGTGGTGTGGATGCACATGCGCTGGAACGCCCTAAGCGTTTCTTCGGTGCAGCACGTAATATTGAAGAAGGTGGCTCACTAACCATCATTTCTACAGCTCTGATTGAAACAGGCAGTAAAATGGATGAAGTGATCTACGAAGAGTTTAAGGGTACAGGTAACCAAGAAATTACACTGGATCGCCGTATTGCGGAAAAACGTGTCTTCCCTGCGATGAATATCAAAAAGTCGGGCACCCGTCGCGAAGAGCGCTTAATGTCTGAAGACAATCTACGTAAAGTTTGGATTTTACGTAAGTTACTTCATACCCAAGATGAACTTGCAGCAATGGAGTTCCTACTTGATCGCATGAAAGAAACTAAAACCAACGATGATTTCTTTGATCAAATGAAGCGTAAAGCGACCAGCTAATCCGACCTGCTTCACCTAAAAAGGCTGTCTTAACGACAGCCTTTTTATTTGGTTGACTTAGCTTACACAAAGCAACATTTCATCCGATTCTCTGTAAACTTATTTGCAAGTTTTTGATAAACAAAAATTTGAAATAAAAAACCTTCATCTTTTTAAATGTTTATTCAGTACTTCTCCAATACAAACCTCATCATTGATTGTTATTTTCTGTTAAAAAAGCCCTGTTTTTAGACCTTTTTTATCACTTTTTTCATCCCAGCTAGTAGCAATTCAAAATGCGCAGTGATAGCATATTTGCAGACCAGTTAGGCTGCTCCTGCATTGTTAGTCCCTAGCAAAATTAGGAACAATAAAAGCACACAACAGACTAACGTCGGTTTTTTTTAATCTCATATTTTAGAGAGTGATGCCATGTTATTCAAAAAAATTGCTATTGCTGCTGCAGTTGCTACTACTTTAGCTTTCGTTGGCTGTGCTAAGAAAGAAGAAGCTCCTGCTGCTGAAGCTGCATCTGAAGTTGCTGCTGCATCTGAAGTTGCTGCTGCATCTGAAGCTGTTGAAGCTGCATCTGAAGTTGCTGTAGACGCTGCTGCTGCTGCTTCTGAAGCTACTGTTGCTGCATCTGAAGCTGTTGAAGCTGTTGAAGCTGCCGCTTCTGAAGCTGCTCACTAATCCTTTAGATTAGTCAGTAAAAAAGAGAGCCCTTGGCTCTCTTTTTTTACGCTCAAAATTTATCAAAAAACGACATTCCATTATCTGGCAAGAATTGAATCAGCCAAACAATCACCAAAAATTCTAAGCAAAAAAAAGCAGATCAATCGATCTGCTCATTTCCCACACGCTGGCGGAATTTCTGCCCTGCGCGGAAGGTTACTACACGGCGTGCAGAAATCGGAATTTCTTCACCCGTTTTCGGGTTACGACCTGGACGTTGACGTTTATCACGCAACTCGAAGTTACCGAAACCAGAAAGTTTAACTTGCTCACCAGAGATTAGCGCTTGGCTAATCTCGTCAAAGAACAACTCGACCATTTGCTTAGCTTCACGACGGTTTAAACTCGTGAGCTCACTTAGATGGTCAGCCATTTCCGCTTTTGTTAATGCTGTCATGAAGCCCTCAATGTCGCCTGATAAGTGTTTTCCAACACTTGTAAAATATGATCCATACCGGATTTAATTTCAGCATCTTCAAGCGTACGTGATGGGTGTTGCCAAAGAAGTGCAAATGCCAATGAGCGCTTACCGTCTTCAACGCCTTGCCCAGTGTACACATCGAACAACCAAGTCGAGTCTAAAAGCTCACCACCTGTTTTTTCGATAAGTTGCTGAATTTCACTTACATTTATCTTATCACTAATTAAAAGCGCAATATCACGTCTAACCGACGGAAAACGTGATAATTCTGTAAAATTAGATACATAAGTTTGCAAAACAGCCGATTGATCAAGTTCAGCCACCCAAGTTGTGCTCAAATCCAGTGCATCTTCTAAAGATGGATGTAATCGACCAAAGTAACCAATAGATTGGCCATCGACTAAAATCTCAGCAGACTGTCCTGGATGCAACCAGCTACGCTCAGAACGAACATAGTCTACTTGCACACGACCTGCCGCCAATACTTCTTCAATTTCACCTTTGAAATCAAAGAAATCCATAGCTTGAGGTTTAGCATGCCAAGTTTCTGAAGTTTTTGCACCTGTTGCAATCACTGCCAGGGTAGGAATTTGTTTCAAATCATGAATAAATTCAGCATCTTGATAGTCAAAACGCAAGCCTAATTCAAAGAAACGTACACGGCTTTGTTGGCGGTTCACGTTGTATTGCACACACGGAATCAAACTAGAGAGCAGTGTTGAACGCATCACGGCTAAATCGCTTGAAATTGGGTTAGCCAAAGCCAAAGGATTCACAGCCGCATTGAGTTGCTTCTCAAGCTTTAAGTCTGCAAAGCTAAAGCTAATCGCTTCTTGATAACCCAAAGTCACGAGAGTTTGACGCAGCTGAGCCATTTCAAATTGGTCTTGATATTGAGCCAATTTCGCTTCAATTTTTGGCAAACTGATTTGAATATTGTCATAACCATGAATACGCACAACTTCTTCAATCAGGTCTTGGTAGATTGCCATGTCATAACGGTGTGAAGGTGGTACTACAGACCACTGACCTTCTGCTTTAACCGTCACAGCACAACCTAAACGGATTAAGGCATCCGCAATAAATGCAGCATCTACGCGATAACCGAGCAATTGATCCACTTGCGCTTGTTCCAGCTCAATCGCTTCACGCTTCGGTAAAACTGCCGTTTGTTCTACAGTCGTAATCGGACCGAACTCACCACCCGCCAATTCTGCAATCAATTGTGATGCACGGTGCATCGCGAGCATTGGGAGTTCAAAATCTACACCACGCTCATAACGCTGCGACGCATCGGTATGTAAGCCAAAGCTACGGGCACGACCTGCAATGGCTAATGGGGCAAAGAATGCAGACTCTAAGAAAATGTCTTGGGTTTCATCGGTAACAGATGAAGACAAGCCACCCATGATGCCTGCAATCGCTAATGCTTTTTCATCATCCGCAATCACCATGACTTTTTCATTGAGCTCAACTTCTTGTTCATTCAGTAAAACCAATTTCTCCGCCATATTCGCTTGACGAACTTGAACTGAACCTTGAATTTTTGCCGCATCAAAAGCATGTAGCGGTTGACCCAACTCCATCAGTACATAGTTAGTAATATCAACCAAAATACTGTGCTGACGAATCCCTGAGCGAACCAAAGCGCGTTCCATCCACTCTGGGGTTGCTGCTTTGGTATTCACATTTTTAATTACACGACCTAAATAGCGTGGGCAGCCTTCAGTGCTCACCACAACTTTTTTCTCATCAGCAATGGTCGCAGCAACGGCATTAATTTCAGGTGCAGTCACAGTCAGTTGGTTAATCACCCCAATTTCACGGGCAATACCACGAATACTGAAACAGTCACCACGGTTTGGCGTGATGCTGATATCAATCACATGATCATCTAAATTTAAATATTCACGAATATCCGCACCTACGGGTGCATCAACGGCTAACTCTAAAAGACCATCAATTTTATCTTCTAGATCAATTTCAGACGCACCACATAGCATACCTTGTGATTCAATGCCACGAAGTTTGCCTTTCTTGATTTTGAAGTCACCTGGAAGCACAGCACCAATGGTCGCCACAGGGGCTTTCATACCGACACGTACGTTTGGCGCACCACAAACAATTTGTAAAGGTTCACCTGAACCAATATTCACCGTGGTCACACGTAAACGGTCTGCATCGGGATGTTGCTCTACAGTCAACACTTCACCAACAACCACGCCAGTAAACGGTTTTGCCGCAGGTGATAAATCATCGACCTCTAAACCCAGCATGGTCAGTTGGTCAGATAATGTATTGCTATCAACGGCTGGGTTAACCCATGTACGCAACCAATTTTCGCTAATTTTCATAAATTCAATGTCCTTAATCTCCCCTAACCCCTCTTTTAAAGAGAGGAAAACACACCACCGTTTTAGGTAGACCAGTCCCCCTTTATAAAGGGGGATTTAGGGGGATTTCAATAATTCTAAAATAACTGTTTAAACTATTAAGCAAATTGGCGTAAGAAACGCACATCGTTTTGGTAGAACATACGTAAGTCATTGATGCCATAACGAAGCATCGCAAAACGTTCCAC
>Ga0207918_100154_pt1 | contig 10817 bp, 7 predicted proteins | sample DeeseametaMP0440_FD_184211 | JGI IMG/M metagenome (GOLD analysis project Ga0207918, IMG submission 184211) | Marine microbial communities from the Deep Atlantic Ocean - MP0440 (SPAdes) | ecosystem: Environmental > Aquatic > Marine > Oceanic | place: East of Rio de Janeiro, Brazil, South Atlantic... | reverse complement strand
CATTTCAGCAGTGTCCCAAAAGTTAATGCCTTGCGCTAAAGCATAGTCAAGTTGTTCAAAGGCTTCAGCTTGAGTGTTTTGCTCACCAAAGGTCATGGTGCCGAGACAAATTTCAGGAACCAAAATGCCTGTATTGGCTAAGGGTTTAAATTGCATTCAACATTTCCTTTTATGGACTGCGTTTTTTCGGTCGAATTAGATTACACAGTTATGCCCAGTAGGTTAAATCACTATTTTTACAAAGTTTGTCATGATTTTGTCAAAGTAGGATTTTGTGAAAATAGCAATAGATTTAAAGACATAAAAAAAGCAAATCCTAAGATTTGCTTTTGGCTGTATCAGCTACGAAGAAAAGTCTTATTCTTCGTCTTCATAGTCATCAGCATTCGCTTTTGACTCTTCTAAAGAGGCATCAAAAATTAAGATGGCTTTACCATCAGTTTCGATCATGCCTTGCTCTTCGAGTGTTTTCAAAACACGACCAACCATTTCACGTGAACAACCGACAATACGTCCAATCTCTTGACGCGTAATACGAATTTGGCGGCCATTTGGTAAAATCATCGCTTCAGGTTGCGAAGATAAGTCGATTAGGCAACGTGCAATACGACCTGAAACATCGATAAATGCAAGGTCAGTCACTTTACGAGTGGTATTTTTTAAACGGCGAACTAGCTGTGCAAATACTGCATAGCTCAGGTCAGGGTATTGTTTGCTGAGTTCATGGAAGTTTTCATAAGTCACTTCAGCAATTTCGCAGACATCACGGGTACGCACTTCTGCAGTACGTTGTGAGTTTGCTTCGAATAGACCCATTTCCCCAAAAAAATCACCCGCATTTAAATAAGCGACCACGATTTCACGTTCATCGTCTTCACGCAGAATAATGGAGACCGAACCTTTTAAAATCAAATATAAAGATTTAGATTCTGAGCCTGCGTCTACGATGGTTGTACGCTTAGGATAACGATTAATATATGCGCGTTTTAATAATGCTTTGACTGACTCGGGGAGTTGACCTGGAGACAGCGCATCAGTGCTTAATTGTGAAAAGCTTGAAGTCATGCTAACGGTTCCGAAAATGGATAAAATATAGATCGCACAGACCTAGGGTGAACTTGTCACACAGTCAGAGCTGAAATTCCTTATCAACTCAATTTATGTTAGTGTACAGTCACTTCGTCAATCTATAGCTTTTTTTAGGTACTTGCAATGCAAACAACTGTTCATTGGTTAGAGAATGTTGCTTTCGAAGCAAAAACTCAAAGTGGTCACAGTGTTATCATGGATGGATCGCCAGAATATGGGGGTGAAAACCGTGGTCCAAGACCAATGGAATTGATCCTGACAGGACTCGGTGGTTGTGCCTCTTTTGACATCGTGACCATACTTAAAAAATCACGCCAAGAAATTACCGATGTACGCTGTGAACTCAAGGCAGAGCGGGCAGATAGCATCCCTGCAGTGTTCACAAAAATCCACTTACATTTCGTGATTACGGGTCATGCGGTGAAGGAAAAACAAGTCGCAAAAGCTGTGGAATTATCGGCAGAAAAGTACTGTTCTGCGAGCAAAATGTTGATGGATGGTGGGGTTGAAATAACCCATGATTTTGAAATTATTGAAGCAAATTAACGCTGACTTTTAAGTCATTTGAGGCTGATCTAGTGATCGGCCTTTTTCATGCTTCACGCTTTTGTTTTGATTCCGTAAACTGGGACACAATTCATCACACGAATAAATAGAAAAATGCGTTGCTTGTTTGATTAATAATTGATCAAATGATTTTGGTTGTCAGTGATTGATAGGTCGTTGTGGTCTTTAATACATAAATAATCTAGGTTGGCGCTTGAAAATAAGGCGGATAAGACCCATCTTATAACCGAGTCTTATGAGTTTATTGTTAAGATAAACTAATGAAAAATAAGTTAAAATGTAGAAAAATTAATTAAATTTGAATTGAATTTTGAGCAATTGTTCCCATATATCCATCAAGTTCGAAATTTGTTGTGAGGAAAACAAGAATGCGATTTGAAAAATTCACAAACCGTTTACAGCAAGCTCTCTCAGATGCTCAATCACTTGCAGTGGGGAAAGACCATACCGCAATTGAAGGTGTTCATATTTTATCAACATTGTTAGATGAAACCTCCAATCTGAGTTTGTTGCAACAAGCGGGTGCCAATTTACCTGCTTTACAAAGCAAATTAAAACAAGCGCTAGCTGATGCACCAACACTGACAAATCCTACAGGAGACGTCAACTTAAGTTCAGAGGCAGTCAAAGCGCTGAATTTGGCAGATAGCTTCGCGCAAAAAGCAGGCGATGAGTTTTTGTCTACCGATTGGTTGATGCAAGCCTTGGCCGAAGTGGGGGCAACTAAAACGCTACTCAACAGCGTGGGCGTACAAGCAGACAGCTTACGCAAAGTCATTTTAAAAATTCGAGGTGATGAGAAAGTCATGAGCAACAATCATGAAGATCAACGTGATTCTCTAAATAAATACACCATTGATTTAACAGAACGCGCACTTGCAGGTAAGTTAGATCCTGTGATTGGGCGTGATGATGAAATTCGTCGTACCATTCAAGTTTTGTCGCGTCGTACCAAAAATAACCCCGTGTTGATTGGTGAACCAGGGGTGGGTAAAACAGCCATTGTTGAGGGCTTAGCACAGCGGATTATTAACCGCGAAGTGCCTGAAAGCCTACAAGGTAAACGTGTTTTATCCTTAGATTTGGGTTCATTGCTTGCAGGTGCTAAATATCGTGGCGAGTTTGAAGAGCGCTTAAAAGCAGTACTGAAAGATTTGTCTAAACAAGATGGTGAAGTCATTTTGTTTATCGATGAATTACACACGCTGGTGGGCGCAGGTAAAGGCGATGGTGCGATGGATGCAGGCAATATGCTCAAACCTGCTCTGGCACGTGGTGAGTTACGCTGTGTTGGTGCAACCACATTAGATGAATATCGCCAATTCATTGAAAAAGATGCTGCACTAGAGCGTCGTTTCCAAAAAGTGTTGGTCGATGAGCCGAGTGTGGAAGACACCATTGCGATTTTACGTGGTTTGAAAGAGCGCTATGAAGTGCACCATGGTGTGAAAATTTTAGACTCTGCCATTATTGCAGCAGCGAAAATGTCACATCGTTATATCACCGACCGTCAATTGCCTGATAAAGCGATTGATTTAATTGATGAAGCGGCTTCTCGTATCAAAATGGAGCTGGACTCTAAGCCAGAAGCTTTGGATAAACTTGAACGTCGTTTGATTCAATTGAAACTGCAACTTGAAGCAGTGAAAAAAGATGAAGATGCAGGTAGTCGTGCTGAAGTCGCTCATCTTGAAAAGCAAATTAGCGAAGTTCAACACGAATACAATGATCTAGAAGAAGTTTGGAAAGCTGAAAAAACCTTAGTTGAAGGCACCAAACAAGTTCAAGCTGAATTAGATCAGGCTCGTATTGCGCTGCAAAAAGCGCAGCGTGAAAACGACTTGGGTGAAATGTCGCGTCTTCAGTATGGTGTGATTCCAGAGCTGGAAAAACGTCTCAATGAAGAAGAAGTCGTTGAGGAAAAAGAAGAGCCAAAACTACTGCGTAACAAAGTCACTGACAATGAAATTGCAGAAGTCGTTAGCGCTGCTACGGGCATTCCAGTGGCTAAAATGATGCAAGGTGAACGTGAGAAACTTCTCCATATGGAAGAGTTCTTACATAACCGTGTCGTTGGGCAGGATGATGCTGTAGTTGCAGTATCCAATGCGGTTCGTCGTTCGCGTGCGGGCTTGTCTGATCCGAACCGACCAAGCGGCTCGTTTTTATTCTTGGGTCCAACTGGTGTTGGTAAAACAGAGTTGACCAAAGCACTGGCAAACTTCTTGTTTGATAGTGACGATGCCATGATTCGTATCGACATGTCCGAGTTTATGGAAAAACACTCTGTCAGCCGTTTGGTGGGTGCACCTCCTGGTTATGTTGGCTACGAAGAAGGTGGTGTATTAACCGAAGCTGTACGTCGTAAACCGTATAGTGTCGTGCTATTCGATGAAGTGGAAAAAGCACATCCTGATGTGTTTAACATCTTGCTCCAAGTATTGGATGATGGTCGTCTAACGGATTCACAAGGTCGCGTGGTTGACTTTAAAAATACCGTGATCGTCATGACATCGAATTTAGGTTCGAGTGATGTGCGTGAGTTGGGTGACAATCCTTTGGATGAAGAAGTGCGAGCAGTGGTGATGAATGCCGTGACGCAACATTTCCGTCCAGAGTTTATCAACCGTATTGATGAGTTAGTGGTCTTTCATTCACTCAAAAAAGCGCAAATTCGTGGTATTGCGGATATTCAATTGGATCGTTTACGTGATCGTTTGGTTGAAAAAGATATGCGCTTAACGGTGGATGATCAAGCCTTTGACTTATTGATTGACGCTGGTTTTGACCCAGTATACGGTGCACGCCCATTGAAACGTGCCATTCAGCAACAGGTTGAAAACAACTTAGCGCAAAAAATATTGTCGGGTTACTATGTGGCTGGAGACAATATTATGATCACTGCACATGATGGTCAGTTGAGCTTTGACAAAGTGAAAATGAGTTAATCGTTTAAATGGTTCATTGAAACTAAAAAAACCCAGCTTCGGCTGGGTTTTTTATTGCGGGACAGAAATGTTAAAAGATGACACTTTTAAGCCAAAATGTGACCTAAGTTTTCACATTTATGTGATGGATATGGCATCTAAGTGATTTATTTGCAAAACAATTATCTTTACTTAAAGATTCTCTTTATAATTTATTTTTAATAAAAAACAAACAACTTGAGATAGAAGAAATGACTCAATTGAAGTGGGGTATTGGAGGCGTACTTACGCTTGCTGTGGTCGCAGTAGGGGGGAATCTTTATGCAGATAAAAGCTTGAAGGCTTATTATCAACACAGCACCAAACAGTCGAATGATTTAAATTTGCAATATCAACAATTTCACATGGGGGCTTTAAATGGCAGTGCGAACTGGACCGCTGAATTAGCCCTAGACCCATGTAAACCGAAAGAAGTGATCCAATTGAAGGGGCAGGATCATATTCAACGGAGTTGGAATGGATATGCGATTCGTTCAGATATTAATATTACGCAAGCACCTGGCGCACTTCAATCTTTGTTGAAGGAACCACTTAAAGTGCAAAGCAAAGTGAATTGGTTGGGTACTTTGAATAGTACCTTGACTACGCCAGTGATTACCCGCAATGAAGCTCAACTCCAGTCTAGATTAGACCCGATGACATTAAAGTTTCGGGCAAAACCGATCGAACAACAGTTAAAGATACTGGATTTACAGCTTGAAATTCCAAATTTAACAGTCACCGATCCAAATATACATTTGCAAATGGTGGGGCTAAAGCTAGAAAGTAACCAAGGGCTGAATGGTGAATATCTTGAGGCGGGTGAAACCAAAATGAAGATGGATCTGCTGAAAATGTCAGATCGAGATATCAATAAACCGATCAATGCCGAACTGAAGAATTTTAGCATAGAAACACAAAGTGAACTGACAGACCGAGTTGTAAACACTGAAATGTTATTGCGTCTAGATGAAATGAAAATGCCTTCAGCGCCCGCTGTCCAAAACGTACAGTTTAATTTTAATGTGCTCGATGTAAACCGACAAAAATTACAGACGCTGTTTGATATTTTTGCGAAAAGTGAAAACAGTTGTTTGGCAAAAGAGGCAATGGAAAAAGATATGGAGCCTGCTTTATTGGCAGTGATCAATGAAGGTTTTCGTTTTGAATCCAAAGAGAACCAATTTGCTATCGGGGAAGGGGTTGCACAAGCGAGTGTGACGGGACGTATTATGCCGAGTCATCAATCGACGGTGATGGGTATGGTAAAAATGATGCCAAGTTTAATGGAATACAAAGCAGATATTCAGTTTGATAAAAATATGATCTCGCGCATCATGAATAATTATCTGCAAAAAGGTGGCGTCAGCATGTCTGATCAAGAGATCGAAAGCATGCTTTCGACGATGCAGAGTTCAGGGCAGGTGAAACGTGAAGGGAATGTCATGAAAATGTCAGTTGATTACAAATATGGGCAAACCAATTTCCTGACTGAATAATGCAAAATATGATGATCTAACATAATAAAAGGGACGTATTTCGTCCCTTTTATTATATCTGAAAATTGTCTAATGCAAAATTTAGTGAAGATGAAAGACCTGCTGGTATTTCATCTTCAGTGCATTAGTTTTTTGGGTGGGTGATTTTCCACGCACGGTGGATTTTTTGATTGCGCTTGAAGTCAGGCCCAATAGTTTCATTGGTAATTTCTTCGACATCAAAGAACGCCAAAATTTCTTCGTCCATTTCAAAACCACGGTAGTTGTTCGAGAAGTACAAAGTACCATCCGTGGTTAAACGGTTCATCGCGCGTTTGAGCAAGGATAAATGGTCGCGTTGTACGTCAAAGGTACCGTAGAATTTCTTCGAGTTAGAGAAAGTTGGAGGGTCAATAAAGATCAGCTCATACTGTTCATGACCTTCTTTTAACCACTCAAAACAATCACTGGCAAAGAACTGATGTTGTTCATCGGCATGATCGACCGTTAAGCCGTTTAAGACGAAGTTCTCTTTAGACCAGTTCAAATAGGTATTTGAAAGATCGACGCTGGTTGTACTTGCCGCACCGCCTAAAGCTGCATGTAAGCTGGCTGTAGAGGTATAGCTATACAAGTTCAAGAAGTGCTTACCACGCGCTTCTTGTGCGATGCGTAGACGGATTTGACGGTGGTCTAAGAACAAGCCAGTATCTAAGTAATCGGTTAGATTGACTAAAATTTTCGCTTTGCCTTCTTGCACGATAAAACGCTTAGAAGCCGTACTTTGCTTGGTATATTGAGTTTTACCTTCTTGGCGAGCACGTGTTTTGATAAAGATCGCATCACGGCCTAAACCTGTCACCGCACGAATGGCCTGTAAAGCAAGATTGAAACGTTTCTTGGCTTTTTCAGGATCGATTTTTTTCGGTGGCGCATATTCTTGGACATGTAAGCGTTCGCCATACAAATCGACTGCGACGTTAAAGTCTGGAAGGTCAGCATCATATAAACGCAAACAGTGAATGTTTTCTTTCACTGCCCATTTCTTTAAGGTCTGCATGTTCTTTTGTAAACGGTTAGCAAAGTCTTCAGCGCCTTCAATTGCTTCAAACTGTTGCGGTTGCCATGTTTCCAAGAACGGCTTGATCACTGCAACAGGTTTAACTGAACCTGAACGCACGTAAATTGGCAGTTTACCATTCATCAAACGCATGGTTTGCGGGTCATTCAGGGCCAATACATCGGCTTGCTCGACGGCTGCGGCGATAACGGCTGCGGTTTGATTTGGGAAGTTCTTTTGCAGCAAAGCAGATAAGCCTAAATATAAAGCACGGTTTGAGGCTTTATCACCCAAACGCTCACCATAAGGTGGGTTGGTCACAATAAAGGCTGTTTTTCCTTCGACTTCAAAGTTTGGCCAGTCCGCCAAAGTCCGTTCTTCGATTTGGATCTGGTCAAGTACACGTTCAAAACCAGCAGCAATAATATTTTGCTTAGTGGCTTTTACTGCTTCCCAGTCTGCATCAAAGGCGTAGAATTTAGGAAGGGGTTGTTCCAAGGCTGTTTGATGACGTTCAGCCGCTTCTGCTTTAATGCTCATCCACAGATCATGATCATGGCCATTCCAGCCATTGAAACCGAAACGACGAACTAAACCAGGCGCACGGTCAGTCAACATCATCAATGCTTCAATAATGAACGTCCCTGAACCACACATTGGGTCAAGGAAAATATCGGGTCTTTTTGTAAGGAGCTTGGCTTTTTGTAAAATCGCAGCAGCTAAATTTTCTTTAATTGGGGCATCGGTCATATAACGACGGTAGCCACGTTTATGCAATGAATCACCAGATAAGTCTAAACAGTATGTGTGTTCAGTTTTTCCTGCGAGTGCATAAATGGTAATTTCAGGTTGCTTAATATCAATACTTGGACGCTTACCGACAGCTTCCATGAATGAATCCACGATACCGTCTTTTACACGTAGAGTTGCAAACTGGCTGTTCACCTTAATTTCACGTTCAATATGTAAACGAACGGCGAAGGTGCTTTGTGGTGCAAAAATCAGCGACCAATCAAAGTTCATTGCACCTTCGTAGAGCTCTTCAGCGACATCACGTGCGTCATGGCTAAATTCCAGTTCATGGACATGAATTGGTGTGAGTACACGTGACGCAAGACGCGACCACATACAAATGCGATAGGCATGTTCCAGTGTACCTTTGAAAACTAAACGCCCAGGAAAACGTTCAATGTTTTGAACACCTAAACCTTCTAATTCTTCTTGGAGTAAGGTTTCTAAGCCATCGGCACACGTAACCCAATAGCTGCTTAAACGCGAAGCGGTTTTCATAAATTTGAGAGACCAAAATAAAACAAAATAAACTCGCTAAAGTTTAACGTATTTTGCCTCTGAATGGTTTTTTAAATATGCCTCTACTCAGCGGAAATATCAAAATAAATGAATCACCATGTGAACAATAACGTTTTTGGTACGTATTTTGCTAAATCCTTGCAAGTTTAATTTGCTGACTGATTTCTGATAGATCGTTAGTAAATATTTTTCACTTGAAAGGGGATGAATATGTCGACCAAGTTAGATCGCGGTGTTGTAAGTCATGCTGATGCTTTTTCAATTGCAACTTTACTTTATGCACGTCTGCGGCGTGTATCGGGGCGTGTAATTGATGTGATGTATTTGGTGGAAAACCCAAGTTATGCACGTCAAATGGCAGAGCTTGCTTTAAGTACAGAAGATGCTGAACTGATTCGATTGGTGAGTCGTTTAGACAGTGTCATGGATGTTTTTAACTATGAAGAAACCGCCGTGATCGAAAAACCTAAACAGGTCGACACGACACGACATGAGTTGGAAGCCACTGAAGAAGAAATCTACCGTGCCCAAGTGTCACATCACTATATTGGCGCTTTACGATAAGAATCGCTGAAGTTGGATCGCTCTCGTAAGAGAGCTTTTTAAAATGTCCGCTTGGGATAAATGAGATAAGAAACTCTATAGAATTGATATTTATAGCAATTTGATGAACTCTGAATTTGGCTAATTTAGCCTTTAATGGTTTAATTTAACTGGTTGAAATAATAGATAAGAATTTCATAATCTTAGTTTTGAAGCCGATGATAATTAAGGCAATTGTTTTAAACTGAGGTCCAAATCAAAAAGAAAATCTGTATAATGCGTTAACTTAACGTACAAGGAATCTCTCATGCACTTGGCAGCATTGCATACTCCGAGTCAGATTCAACTCAACCAAGATGGTCATCTCAAACACTTCCTCACCATCGAAGGTCTTTCTAAAGAAACTCTTACAAAAATATTGGACACCGCGCAGTCCTTTTTTAATGACCAAAATCAGCTGATTACCAACAACCTCTTAGAAGGTCGAACGGTAATGAACCTTTTTTTTGAAAATTCAACCCGTACTCGTACCACTTTTGAAGCAGCGGCAAAACGTCTCTCTGCAAATGTATTAAATATTGATATTGCACGTTCAAGTACTTCCAAAGGTGAGACACTCAGAGACACCTTGTGGAACTTAGAAGCGATGGCAGCGGATATTTTTGTGGTACGTCATTCTTCGTCGGGTGCGGCACATTTTATTGCCCAAACCGTTTGTCCACAGGTTGCAATTATCAATGCAGGTGATGGCCGTCATGCGCATCCAACACAAGCTATGTTGGACATGCTGACCATTCGCCGTGAAACCAAAAAGAAATTTGAAGATATTTCAATTGCCATCATTGGTGATATTAAACATTCACGTGTGGCGCGTTCAGATGTTGCTGCATTACAAACACTGGGGTGTAAAGACATTCGTGTAATTGCACCAAACACGCTGCTGCCATACGGCTTTGATGAATATGGTGAAGGTGTACGTCTATTTAATAACATGGAAGCAGGGATTCAAGACTGCGACGTGATTATTACCTTACGTATTCAAAATGAACGTATTGATTCGCCTGCGCTGTCATCTCAAGCTGAATTCTACAAAATGTACGGTTTAAACAAAGAACGTCTTGCAATGGCAAAACCTGATTGCATCGTGATGCATCCGGGGCCAATGAACCGTGGTGTAGAGATTGATTCCAGTATTGCCGATGGTCCACAGTCTGTGATTTTAAATCAGGTGACCAACGGAATTGCTGTACGTATGGCAGTTTTGGCGCTTGCAATGCAAGGTCAACTGCAAGAGCAAAGTTTGTTAGACGCGATTGCGGGATAAGGAATAAGTCATGACTGTTGTAAAAATTGAAAATGTACGTGTTCTTGACCCAATTCATCAAACAGATGCGGTTCAAACGGTATATATCGAAAATGGCAAGTTGGTTGCTGAAACAGCCAATGTCACTGAAACGATTGATGGTCAAGGCAAGTGGTTGATGCCAACCATGGTGGACTTATGTGCACGCCTACGTGAGCCGGGTCAGCAGCAGCATGGGACATTAAAATCAGAAGGTCGTGCTGCGCGTGAAAATGGTATTTTGCATGTGTTTACACCGCCAGACTCCAAACCGATTGTGCAAGACAATGGTGCATTGATTCATGGTCTGATGGAAAAAGCGATGCTGGATGGCGGTATTTATCTTGAAGTGATTGGTGCTCAAACCCAAGGTCTACAAGGTAATCAACCTGCAAATATGGCGGGTCTCAAAAAGGGTGGTTGTACAGCCGTTTCAAATGCCAATGCGCCTTTTGCAGATG
>Ga0207918_100152_pt1 | contig 10973 bp, 7 predicted proteins | sample DeeseametaMP0440_FD_184211 | JGI IMG/M metagenome (GOLD analysis project Ga0207918, IMG submission 184211) | Marine microbial communities from the Deep Atlantic Ocean - MP0440 (SPAdes) | ecosystem: Environmental > Aquatic > Marine > Oceanic | place: East of Rio de Janeiro, Brazil, South Atlantic... | reverse complement strand
AAACTTCAATCACAGACGGAACAGTTTTCACGTGTATTTGGTGATAGTGAAAAGTCCAAGCCATTAATTTTGGGTGCGGCATTTTGTATCGTACTGGCAATTTTCTTGCTGTTGTACCTATTCTATAGCGTACCTCGAAATAACGAATTCACCCGTAGCTTGGGTGACTTACGTCTTTTATCGCAAACGATTTCGCGTCAGGCAACTGAAGCAACAGCATCAGGTACACCTGAAGCCATTAAAAAACTGACAGAATCACAAAAGTCTTTTGCTGAAAATTTAGAAACAGTAAAAGATATTCACGCGAGTACAGATGCACTGCGTGAAGTAGATGCACAGTGGAAAAAAGTTTCTGAAAATATTGATTTAATTGCATCACAACAAAAAATCATTAACCAACTTTACGATACCAACATTGCGATTAGTGAAAGTATTCCGGGGATTCAGGCCGAATATAACTTAATGGTTGACCAAATGGCACGTCAAAATCTGCCAGCCAACCAAGTCGTGATTGCAAAAAACCAAGTATTCATTGCAGAACGTATTTTACGTTCAATTGGTTCGGTATTAACGGGTTCAGCCAACTCGCGTGAGTCTGCGGATGACTTTAGCTCAGATACAGAAACCTTCGCGTCATACCTAAACGCACAGTTAAATGGTAGTGCGGACTTAGGTGTAGAGCGTATTAATGACCCTGAAATGCGTGACTCTTTAACCAGTATTCAATCTGAATATGATGATGTACTGAAGTCAGCAGCAGCAACCGTCTTAAAGAACTCATCACAAATTGTTAAAGTACGCCAAGCGTCATCATCGATTTTTGAACAGTCAGATGCTTTGTTAAGTAATTTGAACAAATTGTCAGGTGGGACAGGCTTAGCGATTGCAATTCCTGCCTTAGGTCTAATTCTAGCTCTGATTGCCTTCTTGTTCTGTGTATTTAAATTACTCGTACTTCGTGGTGAATCAGATAAAAAACGTGTATCTCGTCTACAAGATGAATATGACCGTAACCAAAACGCGATTTTACGTTTACTGGATGAAATTGCCGATCTTGCAGATGGTGATTTACGTTCATATGCAACGGTATCTGAAGACTTCACGGGTGCAATTGCCGACTCGATTAACTTCGCAATTGACCAATTACGTGACCTTGTATCGCGTATTACTGAAACCTCTCAAGAAGTTGCACAATATACGGCAAGTACGCAGGGGATTACCAACCAGTTAGCCGAAGCATCTGAACATCAGGCGCAAGAAATTGCGGGTGCATCTGCCGCGATTAACGAAATGGCAATGTCGATTGACCAAGTATCTTCAAACGCTGAAGAATCAGCGGTGGTAGCAGAGCGTTCAGTAAAAATTGCTGCAAATGGCGCGAACGTTGTAAACCGTTCAATTGAAGGTATGGATATCATTCGTGAGCAGATTCAAGAAACCTCTAAACGTATTAAACGTTTGGGTGAATCTTCGCAAGAAATTGGTAACATCGTTGCCTTGATTAACGATATTGCCGACCAAACGAACATCTTGGCTTTAAACGCAGCGATCCAAGCATCGATGGCAGGTGAAGCAGGTCGTGGTTTCGCCGTGGTTGCAGATGAAGTACAGCGTCTTGCAGAGCGTTCAGCTTCAGCAACCAAGCAGATTGAAACACTGGTAAAAACTATTCAGACCGACACCAACGAAGCTGTAATTTCGATGGAACAAACCACGTCTGAGGTTGTACGCGGTGCGAACTTATCTAAGGATGCGGGTGTTGCACTGGATGAGATTCAAAACGTATCAGGTAATTTGGCGAAATTGATTGCAAACATTTCGGATGCAGCAAAGCTACAGTCAGCGTCTGCAGGTCATATTGCCACTACGATGAACGTCGTACAAGAAATTACTTCACAAACCACCACTGCGACGTTCGATACAGCACGTTCAGTCTCTGAACTTGCGAACATGGCGGAAGCGTTACGTGAGTCTGTAACAGACTTTAAACTGCCTGATTAAGCGATTGCTTTGGGGGAGGTATGCTGCTCATCGCTTGAGTAGCATACCAAAATCAGGATACACATCAACTCAATTAGCTTGAGCAAAAAGGCTGGTTTGGGATGATGGTTATAATGAAGTTTATGCACCTTTTTTGGGTAGCTGACAACGCAAGAAGCCTTAGCTATGAAAGAAATATTAAAACATTTAGTTGAAACGACAACGCTTCTGGAAGATAGTTATCTAGATCAAGATGCAGAAATTCTTGAAATTTTTGTTGAAGAAATTGAAGAAATCTTCGTTGAGTTAGATCCATTATTTGAAAAGTGGTACGCTGAACCGACCCATCAAGAAACCTTGTTGAGCATACGCCGTCACTTCCATACCTTAAAAGGCTCTGGTCGTATGGTGGGGGCAAAATCAGCAGGTGAAACAGCATGGGCGGTTGAAGACACCTTAAACCGTGTGATTTCAGGGGCTGTACCGCTTACGGCAACGGTTCAAAAATTTGCTAAAACAGTATTTAAACTGTATCAATTTAAACTGTACCCGACTTTTAAAGCGATGCAGAAAATTGATCTTGATCTTCGTCCATTGGTTTTAATTGGACAACAATTACAACAAAATCAAAGTTTAGAGCCTGTACTAGAAGAGTTATTACAACTGTCTAATCATTTAAATGATAATGATGTTGTGACAGGATTAGAGCTGAGAGATATCGAAGTGGTTGACTCTGAGCCACAAGTTGCAGCTGCTCCTGAACAGGATGATCAAGTACATGATGTCCTTGAAGAAACTTTAGCGATCTTCATTGAAGAAGCGGAAGACCATTTAGCGACTATCGATCAGTTCTTAAATGCGGATGAAACCAAAGTACAAGATTACAATAGTTTAATCCGTGCTTTACATACATTGCGTGGTAGTTCGTCTATGGCGCAAATTGAGCATGTTTTTAATGCCAGCTCAAAAGTCGAAAATCTATTTAAAACCTTGGTTCAAGAAGAGATCGTTTCTACCTCGAAGGAAATCTCTTTACTCACCCAATATGCTGAATTTGTACGTGACTATTTACACGTGCTTGGGCGTGGTACGAACGAACAGCTTGACGTGATTTACGCCACGTTCACTACGGCTTGGGATAACTATGGTTTCAGTATTGAAGACGTAGATGATGAGCTAAACCCACAAGGTATGGTCTCGAAGCTGATCGAGTTAAATATTGATCTGTTGCTTGATGCCGAGTTTGAGTTTGATCAGCGGGCTAAAGTTGAATATCCAGACTATATTCAGCACTTAGGTGAACAAGCAAAACAATTGCTAGAATTTACCAATAACCGTGCTGCTCAAGGAATTCATGACTTTACTTCTGAGCTATATGCTGGTTATCAAGCTTTACTGGAAAAGCCAGAACTACTCAATGTAGATTATGCATACGAGTTATTTGGTCAGGCACATCAAGAATTTATCCATTTATTTGACACTTTAGCTGCGGGTCAGCGCGTCATTCTGACTGAAGAAGTGCATAAAGTTCTGAATGAATTAATGGCCTTCGTACAACAAGATGTTGAATCGACTTCGACGACGGTAATTGAACCTGTTGCCGAGGCTATTGTTTCTGGAAATACTTTACAACCAAGCCTTGATCTTGCGCAGATTTCGCAGCAAATTGCATCGGATCATCAGTACAAGCAATCGAATACGGCCAATACCGATTTTGATGATGATTTGCTCGATATCTTCTTGGAAGAAGCCGAAGAATTATTGATGGGGATGGATCAGGATCTCAATACTTGGTCTAAAAATGGCAATGATACCGCGGCACTCAATAATTTAATGCGTTATTTGCACACCTTAAAAGGTGGTGCCAATATGATTTCTGCACCTTTTATTGGTTCGATTGCACACGAATTAGAGTCTATTTATGAACGTGTGATTCGTCAGCAAATTGCCACAACGCTACAGTTGATCAGCATCATACGTTTAGTACAGGATGACGTCGCAGACCGAATTCAGGTCATTCGCACCGAGAAGGTTGATTATCCAGCAACAGCATCCATCAAGGTACTGCATAACATTCAGAGCCTAGTTGAAGGTACGGCTGTTACAACTACAGCATCTGAGCCTTTAGTTGAAGCGTTTGTTGCGGCAGTTGAAGAACCTTTATCTAATGTAGATAGAACGATTGAAGCTGAGGCAGCTGCGGTTGAGTCAGCACCTGCGATTGAATCGTCGAGTGTAGTTGATAACACGGACGTTACTGTCGTTGAACAGCTGGATACTCCGTCACTTGTCCAAGAAGAAGCAGCCAGTCTTTTATCAATTGTTGAAGAAACCTTCTTGGAAGAAGCCGAAGAAATTTTAGCGACTACGGATGGCTTACTGAAACAGTGGACTGAGCAACGTAGTGACCGTAGTGTGTTACTACAATTGCAACGTGCCGCGCACAGCTTAAAAGGCGGCGCGCGTATGGCGGAGAATGAACCCGTTGGTGCGATTGCTTATGAGCTAGAAACTACATTTGAGCAATTTGCTGTACATAATTTCAGTTCAAACGTGTATGACCCATTATTGCAAACCGCATTTGAATGGTTAAAACAAGCCATCTTCAAACGTGATTTTAGTAATTATGATGGTCTGAAAAACAGCTTAGCATCTATTGATTATGTGGATGTGATTGCGCAATTACCGACGCGTGTAACTCAAATTGATTTACTCAATGCGGTACCAAGTTTTGAGTTTGTGCAGGGTGATGGTACTGAGCCGCCAGCAATGTTGGGTGAGTGGAAAGAAACGACTCACTTGGATGGTGGTAATGAGATGATCCGTATCTCAGCTGATTTGGTTGAGAAAATGATCGACCTGTCAGGTGAAAATGCGATTAACCGTTCGCGTATCGAGATGGACTTAGGTCAGCTCGGCAATACGTTGAACGAGATGGAGCTTGCAATTAAGCGTTTGGCGGATCAGTTACGTCGAATGGAAGGCGAGCTTGAAAGTCAAATTATTGCGAAGCACGGTTCTGAAAACTCGCGCTACGCAGACTTTGACCCCTTGGAAATGGACCAATATTCATCGCTCAACCAATTGTCTAAATCTTTAGCAGAATCGGCTTCGGATTTGGTCGACTTCAAGAGCACTTTGGCTGAGAAAATTCGTGATGCGGAAGGTTTGTTATTACAACAATCCCGTATTCAAGCGGAGATTCAAGAAAGCTTAATGCGGACACGTTTGGTACCGTTCTCACGTATGCTGCCGCGTTTGCAACGTATTGTGCGTCAAACTGCATCAACCTTGAACCGTCCAACGGAATTGGTCGTTCATAACACCGAAGGTGAATTAGACCGTACGATTCTTGAACGTTTGGTTACACCGTTTGAGCATATGCTACGTAACGCAATCGACCACGGTATTGAAGATGCGGAACAACGTAGTGCTGCGAAAAAATCAGCGACAGGCCAAATTGAACTGAACATTAGTCGTCAAGGTACAGATGTTATCGTCAGCTTTAAAGATGATGGTAAGGGTATTGATGAAAGCACGATTAAAGCGAAAGCGCTAAACTTAGGTTTAATTAAAGCCGATCAAGTGCTAGACAAACAAGAAATCTTACAGTTTATTTTCCATCCGGGTTTTAGTACGGCCAAAGAAGTGACGCAAATTTCTGGACGTGGTGTTGGTCTTGATGTGGTACAAAGTGAAATTAAAGCACTGGGTGGACATGTCACGGTTGAATCGGAAATTGGATTCGGTACGACCTTCATTATTCGCGTACCTACTACGGTAGCGGTGAGTGATGCGTTGATGGTGAAAGCCGGTGATCAACAATATGCGATTCCATTGGCGCAGATTGATCGTATTGTGCGTATTGCTCCAACAGCACTGGATCACTATTTCCACAGCAAAGATGACCAATTCAAAATTGATGGTGTGAGTTATAAACTGCGCTATTTATCTGAGTTTTTATCCAATCAGCCGATTCCGCGTTTGAGTAATATTGGACATTCATTGCCAGTGCTATTGATTAAAGGCAATAGTGGACAAACCATTGCATTATTGGTCGATCAGCTGATTGGTTCACGTGCGCAAATTGTAGTGAAGCCAGTTGGACAACAGTTTGCCAGCATTGGTGCAATTGCGGGTGCAACGATTTTGGGTGATGGCCATGTGTGTTTGATTTTAGATGGTCAGAACATTGCACGTCAGATTTTAAGTACCAAGCGTGTAACGCATGCCGCCGATCACCGTGACTTTGGTCGTCATCAGGATACGCGTCGTTTAGTGATGATTGTGGATGACTCAGTTACGGTACGTAAGGTCACATCGCGCTTATTAGAGCGTCAAGGCTTTGATATTGTAACTGCAAAAGACGGTGTCGATGCGATGGAGCAGCTGGAGAGCGTTAAACCAGACTTGATGTTGCTGGATATTGAAATGCCACGTATGGATGGTTTCGAAGTAACGAACTTGGTTCGTCACCACGAAATTCACCAGAATTTGCCGATTATTATGATTACATCGCGTACGGGTGAAAAACACCGTGAACGTGCTTTCAGCTTGGGCGTGACACACTACATGGGCAAACCATTCCAAGAGGCAGAATTACTTGCCAACATTCAGCAGTTATTGGCTGAAAAGCAGGGGTAAATAAATGAATGCAAATGTTTCAAAGAGCATGAGTGAGCAAATCAGTCAGCAAGAGTTGCAATATCTGATTACAGTATCAACAGGTTTTATTGATGCTTATATCATTGAATGTCATGGAAAAAATTCCATGCTCTTGCCGCAAAATATTGTACTTTCAGCGCTCGATAGTGATACGCAGGTGAAAACGGTAGAATGGCATGATCTACATTTGCCTGTTTATGCCATCAACCGTCCCGACCAAATGGAAGGGGTGGCCCTGGTGATTGAAGGGGATGATGCTTCTCAGCGCTTTGCTTTGATGTGTAATGAAATGCCGAAGTCAATTCGTTTGCGTATTTCTGAAATTGTTGATGACGAAAGTCCTGTGAATGATCCCACCATTTTCCAGCTAGTGCGTATGGGGGATGAGACTTACCACATACCGAATTTAAATAAAATTCAGGCGAGTTTAGGTCTTTCTACTTAAGTTTGAATGCAATAAAAAAGGAACTCAATTGAGTTCCTTTTTTATATGGGTTTGTACGCTTATGCCAAAAGGCCTTCTAAAATTTGTTCGTAAATTTCAGCAAGCGGTTCAAGATCAGCAACATTCACATGTTCATCAATTTGATGGATGCTGGCATTGAGAACACCAAGTTCAAGTACTTGAGCACCTGTAGGAGCAATAAAGCGACCATCAGATGTTCCGCCTGAGGTTGAAAGCTCAGTTTCTACACCAGTCACATTACGAATGGCATTTTTAGCCGCATTCACCAACTCACCCACTGGCGTCAGGAACGGTAAGCCTGAATGTGTCCATTTAATGTCGTAGATTAAACCATGACGATCCAAAATTTCTAAAACACGTGTTTTTAATTCTTCAGCGGTCAATTCAGTTGAATAACGGAAATTGAACGTCACGGTCATGGTACCTGGAACGACATTGGTTGCCCCTGTGCCAGCTTGAATATTGGACACTTGGAACGAGGTTGCAGGGAAGTATTCGTTACCCTGATCCCAAACCGTATCACATAGTTCAGCAACGGCTTTAGACGCCATGTGAATCGGGTTAATAGCCAAATGTGGATAAGCCACGTGACCTTGTTTTCCTTTCACTGTCAGTACTGCATTGAGTGAACCACGACGACCATTTTTAACAATATCACCCAGTTGATGGGTACTTGATGGTTCACCTACCAAACACCACTTCATTTTTTCATTACGGGCTTCGAGTGTTTCGATTACTTTGACCGTGCCATTGATCGATGGGCCTTCTTCATCTGAGGTGATGAGGAACGCGATTGAGCCTTTATGATTTGGGTGTTTTGCAACAAAGCGCTCAGAAGCAACCACCATTGCGGCTAAGGCAGTTTTCATGTCTGCACTGCCACGACCATAAAGCTTGCCATCACGAATTTCAGGGGCAAATGGGTCTGAGTTCCAAGCATCTAAATTACCTGTAGGAACGACATCAGTATGACCAGCAAAGCAGAATACAGGTGCTTCAGTACCTTTTCGTGCCCATAGATTATCAACATCATCAAAGCGCATAGATTCAATGTTGAATCCAATTTTTTTTAAGCGTTCAGCCATAATGTTTTGACAGTTGTGGTCCACAGGTGTAACCGATGGCTGACGTAAAAGTTGGAGGCTTAAATCGAGAGTAGCAGAAGAGGTCATGCGCATTTCAAAGTCAATAAAACAGTCGGCACTATAATAGGCGATTAATCTCTGGAATGCGAAACTTAGCAATAAAAAAACCTTATCAATTGATAAGGTTTTGATGCAAATATTAACTACTTGCGGATTTCATCTTGGGTTTTTTCAGCGGTATTTGATACAGCATTACCTGCTGAAGAGACATCTTCACCAATACCTTTGACGGTATTACAGCCGGCTAAAACAAAAAGCATAACTAATGAACTAGCAATAATTTTCTTCATTTCATTCTCCAAAATTTTGGTATTGTCATCAAATGATTTTGTTCTGATGTTTTTAAAGGTTAAAAAATAAACACTTTAAACAATAGCATCGTTTTACAGGAGATGAGTAAGCGTATGTTGCGTTATGTATTTTTGTATAAAGTAACTTCTGCAAAATCAAGTTAAAATCAAATTTGGATTTCGGTACATATAAAACTGATTGTTTTGATTTTGTAAGTACAGTCCATTTGTCCACCAGTGTGGATTTTGGCTGCTGATTTCTGCATTTGGACAAATCCACTCTTGACGCTGTAGGCGATAGTAATTCAAGTCGGCCTTTGGAATGATGTTACCCCAAGTACCTAGTCGACGGTCTGGATTGAGCCAATCGGGTAGGGAGTATTGGTTTAAAGCATCAACTGCCGTGAAACCATTTATTAGGGGGAGAAAGAGTTGCCCCTTTAAAACGGCAAAGCGCGTCTGAATGTCTGTGTCTAAAGCTTGCTGGAATTGAAATTGTTTATGGGTAAAGTGTTTTAGTTTTCGGTTTAAAGTATCAGTACGATTCAACCCATACCATGTGGTTAAGCTCAGATCTGTTTCACCTAAATAATATTTCAAGGCGACTTCCCAATGCTCGACTTGATTGGTTTCGGTATTTTTAATTAAGAAGTCCAGCTCACCCGTAGTCCGCGCACCATCAATGATTTGGATACTATGACCCAATAATTCATAAGCATGATAGCGATGATCCAGTAACCAAAACCACATGAACATTTCAAAGCGCAGACCCAGACGGGTACTTTTCAGTTGAGCCATAAAGTCTTCGAGTTCTTTCGGGTCTTGATCAAGCTGTTTAAGGCGAGGTAAATAGGTTTGAAAGTGCTGTTGCCAGACTTGTGAGGGATGAAAATGAAAAGCATGTTGTATATCGAGCTCTAACGGCAACGCAGATAAAATGTTTGGACTTGCTACAGCAAAAGCCAACTGGCGAACCAATGGATGTTTGAATTGGAGCCAAGGTTCGAACAACTGATGCTGTGAAATGAGATGCATGTGAGTGCCTTAAAAAAGAAGCTAAATATGCAGAAGGACAACGGATAAAATTAAAAAACACTTTATACTACCGCAATTCGGTGCTTAGGAAAGTGGTATGAAAACGTTGTTTTGGCGTTGTTTAGTGGTGATCTTTGTCATCCTAGGCTTTATCGGTGCACTGTTGCCGGGTATGCCAACAACTGTTTTTCTGATCTTGGCCGCTTGGGCTGCGTCTAAAGGTTGGCCACAAATGGATACTTGGTTACTCAACCATCCTAAATATGGTGCAACGTTAAGAGCATGGCGTGCCAATGGCACTGTACCACGTAAAGCGAAATGGTTTGCCAGTATCATGATGTTGATCAGTGGGCTGATCATGCTATTGACCAATGCACCATTTTTAGTGAAATTATTTACCAATACCACCATGCTACTTGTCGCAATATGGTTATGGTTACGCCCAGAACCCAATACAGTAATAGATAAAAAACAAATAGAGGACAATTGATGTCTTATGTAATTGCTGATGCAGACGTCTTGATTGATCTGGCTGAACAGACTTTAACGCTGCCTAAAAAGAATAAATTTTATCTGATCTCGTCAGGAAAAAATGGTATTGGCGAAACTGAAAATAGTGGTAAAACGCCACGGGGTTGGCATCTCGTTGCTGAGAAGCATGGTGCTGAGCAACCTCAAAATGCCGTTTTTATTGCTCGAAAGCCTACAGGGGAAGTATACGACACCGATTTAGCCAATCAGTTTCCTGAACGAGACTGGATTTTGTCTCGGATTTTATGGCTGAGTGGTTTAGAAGAGGGCTTTAATCGCGGGGAAGGCTGCGATACCTATCAACGTTATATCTATATTCATGGAACACCAGATAGCGAACCAATAGGTATACCGATGTCGCATGGCTGTATTCGTATGCGTAATACGGATGTCATGGAGTTATTTGAACTAATTGATTGCAATGCACTGGTTTATATTTCCGAACATAAACTTGAAATCTAAAAATAGCTGTTAAAAAATGTGCAAGCTTATTTTATTGAGTATTCAACGCTGTAATTTAAAATATGAGTATTTAATAGAAGAAGGGGATTAATCATAGAAAATGTGTATTTTGAGGAAAAGAAATTTAGCGAATAATCATTTTAATTTTCGCAAATATGTTAGGGTGTGTTGACACTTTTAGCTTAAAAAATAGCGAAGTAGTAAAATCAAATCGCCAAACCCAATTTTACTATTCGCTATGCCTCGTACCATGCTGACAGATCAACACTGGCAAAAGTTGAAAGCTATTCTGCGTAATTTATCCATTCACCACAACTCAAATTTACGCAATTTTATTGAAGCTATTCTCTATAGAATTAGAACAGGCTGTCCGTGGCGAGATATTCCTTCTTGTTTTGG
>Ga0207918_100149_pt1 | contig 11208 bp, 13 predicted proteins | sample DeeseametaMP0440_FD_184211 | JGI IMG/M metagenome (GOLD analysis project Ga0207918, IMG submission 184211) | Marine microbial communities from the Deep Atlantic Ocean - MP0440 (SPAdes) | ecosystem: Environmental > Aquatic > Marine > Oceanic | place: East of Rio de Janeiro, Brazil, South Atlantic... | reverse complement strand
AGACCAATTGGTTGTACGATAGATTTTAGGTGTGGGCTTATTCATTTGAGAATTATATTGTGGAATAAGCCTTTAGAGATAGGTTTGTGCAACAAAGCCGGATTTAATCATACCTTATCAACAAAATTAAACTTATAAAAAAATCGTTAGTTTTATCATTCACCAACGATTTTAATATATAAAACTAAAATAGATATCATTAAAAAATAAGACTCAAATTTATAAAACCCGAGATAAAAAGTTTTGAGTACGCTCTTCTTTAGGATGTTCCAGAACTTGTTGAACGGTTCCTTGTTCAACAATTCGCCCTTGATCCATAAACACCACATGGTCGGCAACTTCTCGTGCAAAAGCAATTTCATGCGTTACAATCACCATGGTTTTACCTAATTTCGCCAAGTTTTTGATTACATTCAAGACTTCACCTACCAACTCAGGGTCTAAGGCGGACGTTGGCTCATCAAATAAAATTACTTTGGGGTCCAGTGCCAAAGCTCTAGCAATCGCAACACGCTGCTGCTGCTGCTGCCCCCCAGAAAGTTGTTTGGGCCATGCTTCAACTTTATCCCTTAGCCCAACTAGACCCAATAATTGATTGGCTTTTAAAATCGCTTGATCTTTACTAAGTTTTTTATGTGCTAAGGGTGCTTCAATAATATTTTGCAAAACATTTAAATGTGGAAATAAATTAAAATTCTGAAAAACATAACCCACCGATTTACGTTGTTTTAAAATGTCTCGTTCTTTTAACTCATAGAGTTTATCGCCTTTTTTATGATAGCCGATAAACTCATCATCAATTTGAATAAATCCTGCATCTACACGTTCTAAATGATTTATCGTGCGTAGTAAAGTTGATTTACCCGACCCAGATGGACCAATAATTACCGTGACAGATCCCGCAGGAATATCAAGACTAATATCCTGTAATGCCGCATGTCACGCATAGTTTTTAAATACATGGCTCACTTGAATATGACCATTTGTAGGCGATGCTGATTGATTAATTATCATAGCTGGCTCCTATACGCGGCTGAGTTGTGTGTGGCTGCGCTTTCTTGAAAAAAGCAAAGCTATTAATCGCTGATTTCCGTTCACCTTTCGCCAATATTTTTTCGATATACCATTGCACTATGGAAAAAACACTGGTGACGATTACGTACCAAACGGCGGCAACCATCAACAACGGAATCACTTCTTGGTTGCGGTTATAGATCATTTGTACTGTGTAAAAGAGTTCAGGCATTGCCAAAACATACACAATTGATGTGCCTTTAGATAAGCCCACACATTCATTGATAATCGCGGGGATAATACTGCGAATCGATTGTGGTAAAATAATGCGCGTCGTACGGCGCCACCATGACAGACCCAATGCTGCCGCTGCTTCAAATTGACCATGATCGACAGACAGAATCCCACCACGGATGACTTCCGCGGTATAGGCACTTTGTACAATCACCAAACCGACTAAAGCTGTTGAGAACTGATCTAGTGCATTGATGGTTTTAAACTGGGCAAAGACCGTGTCGGTAAAAGGTACACCGACATTAATGTATTCATATAAATAAGAAAAGTTATAGAGAATAATCAACACCAACAGCAATGGTAATGATCTGAACATCCAGATATACACCCATGCCAATGAGCGAATTAACCAAGATGAAGACAGTCTCATCATGGCTACAATGGTGCCCAAAATTAAACTAAACACGATACCCCACTGGTCGATGTGATGTTGGTGCTATTGATCGTGTTTATCATCACGGCGCCTTTATTAACCAATAGCGTCAAGGTCAACTTACCCAAAGCTGCACCGACACAATCTACAGATCAAAACAAAGCACTGGTGATTAGTGTAAAACCTGATGGCGCAATCTTTTTAGATAAAGACCCAGTCAAACTCGAAAATTTTGAGCAAGAAATCACACAGCGTAAAAATACCAACAGCAAGTTAGCATTAAACCTAAATGCCGATGAAACTGTCCCTTATGGCACTGTGGCTAAACTTTTAGCCAGTATAGAACGTGTCGGTGTAGAGAAGTTATCGGTGATTACTGAACCGAAATAATTGATTTTCCATTTGAAAATGAGACCTCTACAACATATCGGTCTGTATTGATAAAAAAGCACCTTCAGGTGCTTTTTTATTCATTCAATATAATCCAAATTCTCTATTGATAGACTTAGCGACTCACTCGCTGAATGGCCTCATCATAGGTCACACTTGGCTTGTATTGATTTGCCAATTGATAATGTTGTTTGGCTTGAACATAGTCCTGATTATTTTCATAAATTTTACCAATGTTGTAATGTGAATACGCTTTGGTATTGTCATTAGACGCTAAGGCTATCGCCTTTTGATTTGCCCATAATGCTTCAGATGAACGATTCAACTTTTGATAAGCAACAGCAAGATTGCTATAGGTTTGTCCAACGTTTGGATTATAATCAATGGATTGTTGATAAATCAGGGCAGCTTGTTCAAATTGATTGTTTTTATACGCTTTATCCGCTTTCAAATTCAGAGCTTTAGCCCTTGCCTGTGCGTTGGCTGAAACAGAAACAGAATGCAACTGCATCGCTTGGCTTTGATAACTCGATACAGTTGAACCAACTTGGCTTGCGCCAATAGTTGTCCCCGAAATACGGTTAATATCTTGGATTTCCCCCTCTGGACTAATGCGGAACACAGTCCATAAGTTCCCTGTCCGCCCGGTTGGAATATAATAAGAACGGATCAAAGACTCGCCAGCATAGACCATAACTTTTGCTTGGCTATTCGATAGGTTCGCAGTATTGGGTTTGGCGCGATCTGAATAATCATGCACTGAATAAACATAATATTGCCCGTCTAAACGTTTATCGATGGTTACGGTTTCAGGGCCATAAGAGTCTGTGTCGTCGACATCTAAATTGGCATCTTGCCCTTGTTTATTGTCCCAATAGACATGTTGATTTTTATAGCTTAAATGCGAGTCCAAATCTAAAGGACTCTGTCCCCAGTTTAAAACAATTCGCATACTGTTTAAGTCTTTCAATACAGGACTTAAAGCATAGGTCATACCATCACAGGGACATTTTGCAACCAGTGTTGAATAGCCTGATTTTTTGATAATCAATAAATTGTCTGCGCCATTCGCACTGCTACTGTTCACCGTTGCTCGGCCGTCTGCATTAGTTGAAGTTGATGCAGACTGTTCACCATTTTTTTGTAAAATGACTTGTGCATTCGCAATATTTTGATCTTTTACCGTTGCACTTAAAACATGAATATTGGTTGTATCTGCATAGCCCAAAGTAGGGATGCTTAAACCCAAGATAGAAGAATAAAGTAGATGTTTTTTCATTGCATATCTCTTATTAAATTGCTTATTTCATTTTAAAGTCTTTTTCAACGCTAGAACTTAAACATTAAATCATTCAAATTATGCGGTACATTTGATGCATATACTATGGCTTAAATATCGATAGTCTGCTTAGGCTATTTCAAAGATGCATCATCAATGTTTACTCTTCATCACCTATCTAACTCAGCATTAGCCATGCTCTAAGCTCTTTGAATGATGCTATTTTAATAAATTAAGCAAGCGTCTCTTCACTTTTTAGGACGGGTTCTAAACTCAGTTTCTGCGCAATAAACTGGATAAAGACCTCTATTTTCGGAGCTAAATAGCGTGTCGGTGGATATAGTAACCAAGCATCTCCACTATAATAAGTCTTGAAATGCCAATCTGGTAATACTTGAATCAGTGCTTGGTTATTTAAAGCATATCTCGCCATAAAATAAGGCAAACTTGCGACTCCCATATGCTTTAAAGCCGCATCTAGTCGGATACCCGTATGATTCGCCGAATATCGTCCTTTTACAGTCACACTGGTGGTTTTATTGCCTTTTTGGAATTTCCACTTTGAATCACTGACTTGTTCACCCAAATAAATACATTGATGTTGGCTTAAATCACTCGGTTGCTGAGGTGTTCCATTCTTTTTTAAATACTTGGCTGTCGCCACTAAGACATGGTCAATGCGAATGAGCTGTCGGCCCTTTAAGCCTAACGGTGGTTCATTGGTAATGCGTATGGCCAAGTCAATTTCATCATCAATAAAGTCTATGAAACGATCTTCCAACAGCAGTTGAATATCTATTTGAGGATAAAGTTCAAGAAACTCGGGTATATACGGATGAATCAGATAATGCCCTACGGCTTTCGGTACACTGATCCGAATGGTCCCACTCGGTTCAGTATTGAATTTGCCTGAATGCTCAATTACGGCTTGGGCAGCTCTAACCATCTCTAAACAATGGTCATACGTTTGTTTCCCACTCTCACTTAAACGCAATTTTCGTGTTGTTCTTTCGAGCAGCCGTGTTCCTAAAGCCCGTTCCAATCGGCTGATGGCTTTACTCACTGCGGACGGTGTATTTCCAAGCTGTCGAGCCGTTTCTGAAAAACTGCCAGTCTCCACAACTTTAACAAAAATAGCCATTTCTTGGAGTAAAGCCATACTTTGATTTGTGCTCATGAGGAAAAAGTAATTTAATTTTTTACTAGATTATCATCAATAATTAAGCCTCATATAATCTTTTCTGTGAAATTTTGACAGAGATAACCATGACTCAAGCTTTATATCTATCTGACATCACTCAGGCTGAGGTAGAAATTTTAAGATGTGAACCTACTGACGATGGACGATTTTCCATTCAGCTTGCCCAAACACCGTTTCATCCGCAAGGTGGTGGTCAACCTAGTGATTTAGGTAAAATCAATGGTGTGGATGTGCTTCATGTCGCTATGCAAGATGATCAAATTATTCATTATTCTAATCACGCGATTACTTTAGGTCTGGCACAGGCTCAAGTTGACCTCAACCGACGCCACTATCACAGTCGCCTACACTCCGCAGGACACTTAATCGGGCATGTGATGCAAGCCTTTGGTTGGCAACCCACCAAAGCACAGCACTGGCCAGACGAATGCAAAATCCAATTTATCAAACAAGACCATTCTGAAAACCAAGATTTAGAAACTTTACAGCAGATATGCAATCAATATATTTCAAGTCAACTCGTCAGACTGACCCAACAAAATGCTGATGGCTACCGTGAAGTCAGTTTTGGGAATTTACCTGCATTTTCTTATGGTGGAACTCATGTCCAAAATTTATCTGAAATTGGAACGCTCAAAATTACAGGCTATAAACTAAAAGAAGATAAGTTAACTGTGAGTTATCGCGTTTCGGATGAGCATCAATAATATGTGGATGCAATATAGTTCAGAATTTTTAGCTTTGGCTTTGGTGCATTTTCTTGCGGTCCTTTTACCCGGCCCCGACTTCGCAATTACAGTTAGAAATAGTGTGCGCTATGGCTATGCAATTGGGTGCATCACGGCTATTGGCATTGGTATAGGAATTTCAGTTCATGTTTTATATACCCTTGTAGGCTTGGGCATTATTATTCAACAAAGTCCGTGGTTCATGCTTATTTTAAGAATCTCAGGCGCACTATATTTAATTTATTTAGGTTGGAGTTTATTACGTGCCCCCTCTGTCAATATCGACCCCTCAATTGAAGAAACTGCCAATATACCTTTGAGTCAAAGCAAAGCCTTTATAACGGGCTTTATGACAAATGCACTCAATCCCAAAGCGACTATTTTTTTTCTGGCTATATTTACCACACTCGTCAGTCCTACAACCCCCATGAAAGTGCAATTTGCTTATGGGATATGGATGTGTAGCATCAATACACTCTGGTTCATGCTGGTCGCTGTTTTGTTTTCTCGACCCGTCGTTCGACAGCAATTTTTAAAGATGGGAAAACAGTTTGAGCGATTGATGGGCCTCATATTAATTGCTCTGGCGCTGAAGCTATTATTTATCCATTTATGATGTTTCATAGCACCAGCAACTGTGGATTATTCAGAATATCGGCGCTGCCGATATTCTGAATAAGTACATAAAAATATGAGCAGCATATTTAAATTATAAAATGTGCAATCATTTCACTAAATCTGGCTGTACATTGGTTTCTATTGATCTTCTAAGGATATCTTTTCGACTCACCCGACATTAAAATAAAACTGTGCTAAAAATAATCAAACAAGCCATACTCTATTTTTATATCATGTGGTAAAAATATATAAAAAAAGGAAATGACATGAAAATAAAAGTATATTCATTACTTTCAATCGGTATTTTTATGAGCCAAAGCACTCAGGCTAAACGCTTTATAGAAGGCTGGCACAGCGCGTTAAAACTGAACCCGAACATGTATGCCTTTGGTGCAGATGTAGACAACACAATAGGCCAAAAAAACTTGAATTTTTTTGCTGACTGGAAAACAACTACAACCTCTCAAGAAAAACATGCATTGTCCCTACCTATTGCTTTAAATACCCAATTAGATCAAACCAGTTATAGAATTTACAATCAAGCGTATCTATCTCCTGAGACTACACAATTCAAAGCAATCTAAAATAAATCTCGGAACGGGTTATCGTTATTTTGAACACAATTATAAAGCGAACAATTTTTATTAAGACATTTAACACCACAGTTACCTATTTTCTAAGAGAGCATGATAATGAACAATGTATTAAAAAAAGTATTATTTGCCGCAGGAATATTTGTGGTAGCAGAAGCTGCTATGGCATGTACTCGTGTGGTTTATCTAGGCAATAATGACGTCATGACAGCACGTTCGATGGACTGGAAAAGCGATATTGGAACCAACTTGTGGATTTTACCCAATAATGTCAAACGTAATGGTATGGCGGGGCCAAAATCGATTCAATGGACATCAAAATACGGCAGTGTGGTTGCAACGGGTTATGACATCTCCACTACCGACGGCGTCAATGAAAAAGGGCTAATGGCAAACTTACTGTGGTTGGTTGAATCTGAATATCCAAATGTGAAAACCTCTAAAAAGCCAACTTTGGGCATTTCACTGTGGGCGCAATACGTCTTAGATAATTATGCCACAGTGAACGAGGCCATTCAGGCATTGGAAAAAGAACCTTTCACGGTGGTGACCGACCAAGTCCCAGGTGAAAAACGGTTAGCGACACTGCATTTATCTATTTCAGATGCCACAGGCGACAGTGCCATCATTGAATATATTGGCGGAAAACAAGTGATTCACCACAGTCGCCAGTACCAAGTAATGACCAACTCACCAATCTTTGATCAGCAGTTGGCGCTAAATGCTTATTGGAAGCAAATTGGTGGAACAACCATGCTCCCGGGTACAAACCGCGCGGCCGATCGTTTTGCGAGAGCATCTTTTTATATCAATGCCATCCCGAAAAATGCGAATTATAAACACTCATTAGCGAGTGTTTTTGGTGTCATTCGCAATGCTTCCGTACCCTTTGGATTGAACACAGAAGAAGAACCAAATATTTCATCAACCCGTTGGCGTACAGTGGTCGACCATAAACGCGGTTTATATTTCTTTGAATCTGCTGTTTCACCCAATGTGTTTTGGGTCGATTTAAAGGAAATTAACTTTAAAGATGGTCAAACCAAGAAGTTAGAACTTGGCCCAGACCAAGCGATGACATATGCAGGCAAAGCCAATGCATCCTTTAAAGTCACCAAACCTTTTGAGTTTTTAGGAACTAATCTCTAAGTTTTCATTTAGATCATCGGCTTAACGATATAATCCCCCCCAATAGTAGCCCTGATCAAAGGGCTACTTATCATCCAAAAGAAAGTTTCTTACTTTTTCTTACCCGCGACCAAAATTGACGGAGCATTGTTTATTCAGCATTTTTAAATTTGAGATTTCTCCCACATCAGCATATTCTAAACAGACAGATTTCACTTCCAAACACGCCTTGTAGCGTAGGAGTATTCACCATGTCAAAGAAGTTACCCATCTACTTCTCGGACGACGCATGGTCGTCTTTACAAGATCTCATGGGGCCAGACGGCAAACCCAGCCCCACCATCAATAACATGCTCGAACAAATTGCGCAGCAAGCTGAACTTGCGGATCAACTTGGGCTGACTCCTGTTCTACCTCAGTCCAAAGTATCTATTCCTGTTTCTTTAGAACGCATTCCAGCAGGCCCAGCGTTCAGCACTAAAGATGAGCAAGGCAAAGCCATCGATCTCAATGAATTCTTAATACAAAACCCCATTTCAACGTTCATCGCTCACGTAGACAGTGAGTCAATGTTGGGCGTAGGTCTTGAAGTAAATGACCCGATTATTATTGATCGGAGTATTGAAGCCAAACACTACGACATCGTGGTGGCTTTAATTGATAATAAAGACTCCACTATTAAAAGACTGATGATGACAAACAAAATGTCAAAGTCGGACATCAAAGACATTTTTGGAGATGAAAACTACCCTCTGCCTCAACTTTGGTTGAAAGCTGAAAACCCTGAATATGAACATATTATTCCTACAGAAAATCAAACCTTTGTTATTTGGGGAGTGGTGACATTTAACTTAAAACGTTTGTATCACCGTTAAAAATAATAAGAAGAAGCAACATGAAAAATGAAACTGAAATATTCGCGCTCGTTGACGTGAATAATTGCTATGTCTCGTGTGAACGCGTATTTAATCCAAAGCTCAATGACCGTCCTGTGATTGTGTTAAGTAATAATGATGGTTGTGTGGTTGCTCGAAGCCAAGAAGCCAAGGATCTCGGCATTGGCATGGCTGTCCCTTTTTTTCAAATTCAAGAACTTGTCCAGCAGCATAATATTCAAGTGTTTTCGAGTAACTATGCTTTATATGGGGAAATGTCTCGCCGCTTCATGCAGTTATTGGGGCAATATGTGGCAGCCGATGAACAAGAGATCTATTCCATTGATGAATGTTTTTTAAAGCTAACGGCTTATGAGTATTTATTTAACCTCACTGACTATGCCAAAGACATGAAAGACAAGGCATGGCAGTGGCTTGGTCTTCCCTGCTGTATTGGAATTGGTCGTTCCAAAACAGAAGCCAAAATAGCCAATCATTTAGCCAAGAAAAATAAGGCGTTGAATGGCGTGTGCAATTTGGCACACATGGATCCATGTACTGCTGAATACATGCTTGCAGATGTGGAGGTCGGTGAAGTCTGGGGCGTCGGTCGACAGAACTGCAAAAAGCTGAACGCGATGGGTATTTATACGGTTTTAGATTTGATCGACTCCAAGCCGAGTGAAATTAAAAAGCAATTTAGCATAGTGATGGAAAAGACTGTCCGTGAACTTCAAGGGATGTCTTGCATCAATATTGAAAGTGATGCGGTTGCACATAAGCAAATTATTAGTAGTCGCTCATACGGTCAAGCTGTGTATGAAATTGATGACATCAAAGCCTCTGTACGCTTATACGTTGCCAGTGCAGTTAAACGTCTACGTCATGATGGCTCTATTTGTAAAATGATCGGGGTGTATATTCAAACAGGTCGTTTTAGTCAAAGTGAACGTTACTCGCCCTATACCATTGTGCACATGCATGAACATACCGATGATCTACTTGAAATTACACAAGCAGCTATGAAAGGCATTGACCAAATTTACAAGTCAGGGTTTAAATACAAAAAGGCAGGCATCGTCCTTTTGGAAATTATGGATAAATCTAAATTTGTGCATGATCTTTTTACCGACTATAGCCATAAAAATAACCGTGAAGAACTCTCCAATACCATGGATGCTATTACTGAACGTTTTGGTAAAAGTATGATTTCTTTAGGGGTTTGCCATGAGAAAAGAGAACCTTGGCAAATGAATCAGTGCAATCGCTCCCCTGCCTATTTAAGCAACTGGTCGGAGCTATTTAGAGTGGGTTGAAGTTAAGTCTTCATAAAAGTAGCTCACTTTATACTACACGAATACTCATAAGGATTTTTTAATGAACATCACGATTCGAGACGAACAGCCAGAAGATATTGAAGGCATTGAGAAGTTGACTCGCGCTGCATTTTTAAATGCAGAACATACCAGCCATACGGAACAATTCATTGTGAACAGTCTCCGAAAAAGTGGTCAACTCCCGATCTCTTTAGTTGCTGTTGAAGATGATTCAATTATCGGTCATGTCGCCATTTCACCTGTATCTATCTCGACAGGTACAACTGGTTGGTATGGCCTAGGCCCAATTTCTGTCTACCCAACTAAACAAGGTTTGGGCATTGGGTCACAGCTGATGCAGGCATCCCTTGAAAAATTAAAACAACTGGGTGCCAAAGGCTGTGTTCTACTAGGGGATCCCAATTATTATCATCGCTTTGGGTTTCGACCTTATCTAGAGTTGGTTTTACCTAGCGTTCCTAGCGAATACTTTCAATCCCTTAGTTTCAATGGAGAAATACCTCAGGGCGTTGTCAGTTATCATGACGCATTTAATGCCACTGAATAAATTGAACTTTTAAATATCAATTTACTCTGTTGTGTAAAGTTTGAATGAATACTTTAAACCGTATTTTGAACCGCTTAAGGTGAATAACAGTACGTTTATACAACGTAAAACTCCATTTATGTAAAGCGAATGTAAAGCAAACTTTTAAACTTAAGATATACCAAATAGTATATATGGACTTATGATTTATATATAAAAAGGTCATTTTTATGAAAAATGCTTTAGGTGCAACACTCGTTACTTTAGCCTTAGTGGGTTGTACTTCTGCACCAACAGGAAAAGTCACTCAAGAAAACACATCAAGCAATAATACTGCAGAAACACAAGTGATTCACTTCACAGGACCAATGGATTTAACCATTGAACTGAAGTCATCTGATAATTTTGAAACAGCGATGATGACGGATAACTCAGATCGAACATTCATGCTGAAAAGTGCACCAGCCGCAAGCGGTATGTTTATGACGGACGGCAAAGGCGTATCGATTCACATCAAAGGAAGTGAAGGCATTGTCGAGTTTGTCAAAGATAAGCCGATCCAGATTACTGAGTTTAAGAAATAAACGTCATAGCTAATACAGCTAATCGTTTATTAGAAAAGGTCATGTAGGACAACTCCCACATGACCTTTATTTTGTCTTTACTCAGGATAGGCTTTGTTGCACAAACCTATCTCTAAAGGCTTATTCCACAATATAATTCTCAAATGAATAAGCCCACACCTAAAATCTATCGTACAACCAATTGGTCTTCTTATAACAGTGCATTAATAAATCGAGGAAATCTCTCAATTTGGTTTGATCCCAAGACTCAATGGTACGCTCAACCCAA
>Ga0207918_100148_pt1 | contig 11223 bp, 10 predicted proteins | sample DeeseametaMP0440_FD_184211 | JGI IMG/M metagenome (GOLD analysis project Ga0207918, IMG submission 184211) | Marine microbial communities from the Deep Atlantic Ocean - MP0440 (SPAdes) | ecosystem: Environmental > Aquatic > Marine > Oceanic | place: East of Rio de Janeiro, Brazil, South Atlantic... | reverse complement strand
TGCTCCAATGGCTGATTTCATGCAAGGCGCTATTAAAAAAACCATGGGCAAATTGGATGCGTGCAGGGGTGCTGTCTATCGCGGGAAAATATTCAGGTTCAAAGTCACCTTTAACCAAGTTGACATTCAGGTGGGAAAACCAACGATTAAAGTGTAAGATGAGCCAATCAACTTGTTCTGCTTCTGTACACAAATTCTCCCACGTCGAGAGTTGCACTTGGCGGTTTGAAATGTCAGAATCGACAGTTGAAATTGTGCTCACAAGTGATGAAATACTCACTTCTGTTTGCGGCTGCAACAGATGCATGACTTAAGTTACCCAAATGGTCTGTCTAAATAAGTACAAAATTGTATCTTAATCTTTGACAGAGTACTGATGAATTTGTAGAATTGCCGCCTTAATTATGTCAGCAAATACCTTTCCGGCACAGATTGAGCCGTTTAAATGGGCCGAACAAGGCTTTACATGGTCAGGAACACTGCCATTGTCTCGCTTTGCTCGTATAGCCCGTGAAGCTGTTGGATCAATTGATGATCAATTGATTAACATAGACTGTAAGCTATCAATGGATGCGTATCATCGTATTGTATGGCTAGATGGTCACGTTGAAACGAACGTTCCAATGGAATGCCAGCGCTGTTTAGGCACGGTAAACATTGAACTCGTTTCAGATTTTCATCTAGCTCTAGTGGATGATGAGTCACTGATAGAGCGCTTGGATGAGGATGCTGATTTCATCGTCTTAGGTGAAAGTGAAGCAACGACGAAAGGTAGCTATGATGCGCCTGCGACGGCTGATTTACTGTCTCTGATAGAAGATGAATTGTTATTGTTGATGCCTTTGTCCGCTAAGCATGATGCTTGTGAACATAAGCACCAACCTGCCGTTGAAGAACTTGTTGAAGAAAAGCGGGATAATCCGTTTGATGTTTTGGCAAGTTTGAAGGGTAAACTTAACTAATTTTTGTGTTATACTCTTCCGTATAAGACAACTGAATTTGTTCTGATCCATATTTTTCGATTTGTAAGGAGCCATCATGGCCGTTCAGCAAAACCGTAAAAGTCGCTCTCGCCGTGACATGCGCCGTTCACATGACGCTTTAACCGAGAATGCATTAACTGTAGACCAAGCTACTGGCGAGACTCACCGTCGTCACCACGTATCTAAAGATGGTATCTACCGTGGTCGTCAATTATTCGCTAAAGCATCTGCTGAATAATTGTCGAAGCATTAAGCTTAAAGCTTAGTCGAAAAAAGGGGAGCGTAAAGCTCCCTTTTTTTGTTGTCGAATTTTTATCGCTGCTGTTTTTGTTGTATTTGGCAATTACATCGACCTAAATTAAGTGTTAAATTTTCGCTCCATAAACGAGAGCAAAGACAAGAAAGGACTTTTTTATGTCTGCGAAACAACTTGATCAAGTCGCTCAGGCAACAAAAACAGCTTTTGTATTTCCCGGTCAGGGTTCACAAAAGGTTGGCATGTTGGCTGAATTGGCAGAACAATTTGCCAGTGTTGAAGCAACATTTGCAGAAGCCTCTAAAGCGGTTGGATTCGATTTGTGGCACATTGCACAATCTGGTGAAGGTTTAGACCAAACTGAATTTACCCAACCGGTATTGTTAACTGCCAGCATTGCTTTGTGGCGTGTATGGTTAGAACTTGGTGGTGTTGCACCAAAGTATTTGGCGGGACACTCACTTGGTGAATACAGTGCGTTGGTTGCAGCAGGAAGCCTAAGCTTAGGCGATGCAGTCAAGCTGGTAAACTTGCGTGGTAAGTTAATGCAAAGTGCTGTACCTCAAGGTAAGGGTGCAATGGCAGCAATCTTAGGTTTAGATGATGCGCAAGTTGTTGCTTTATGCCAACAAGTTTCGAGTCAAGCTGAAGGTTCAGTTGAAGCGGCTAACTACAATGCTCAGGGTCAAGTGGTGATTGCTGGTGAAAAGGCAGCAGTTGAAGCAGTCATGGCTTTAGCCAAAGAAAACAGCGGCAAAGCGATTGCACTCCCAGTTTCTGTTCCATCGCATTGTTCATTGATGAAGCCTGCTGCAGAACAGTTGGCAGAAGCTTTGGAACAAACTGCCATTGAGCTGCCTAGCATACCTGTAATACAAAATGTGGGCGCGGAAATTGCTACAGATGTAGCACAAGTCCGCCAAGCACTTACCGCTCAGTTATATGAGTCTGTACAGTGGACCAAAACCATGCAGTTTATTCAGGATCAAGGGATCCAATATGTTGCAGAGTGTGGTCCAGGCAATGTTTTGGCAAACTTGGCAAAACGTCTACCTAATATTGAAAAAGCATTTCCACTCGATAGTAAATCACGCTTGGAAGATGCACTAAATGCCATTTTAGTGGCTGAAGGAAAAATTGCATGACACAGGAACGCAAAATTGCACTCGTGACAGGTGCAAGTCGAGGGATTGGTGCTGCCATCGCTCAGCAACTTATTCAAGACGGTTATTTTGTTGTGGGTACTGCGACATCTGAGTCAGGTGCAGAAAAACTTGCTGCAAGCTTCGGTGAACACGGTGCAGGTAAAGTGCTTGATGTTCGTGATGGTGCTGCCATTGATGCGCTTGTGACTGACATTGAACAAAACTATGGCCCTGTGTTGGTTTTGGTGAACAATGCTGGAATTACCAAAGATAATTTGTTACTTCGTATGTCAGAAGATGACTGGGATGACATTTTAAATATCCATTTAAAAGCAGTTTACCGTTTGTCGAAACGTGTTTTAAAAGGGATGACCAAAGCACGTTTTGGACGAATTATTAATATTAGTTCTGTGGTTGCGCATTTTGCCAACCCAGGTCAGGCCAACTATTCAGCAGCGAAAGCTGGTATTGAAGCATTTAGCCGTAGCCTTGCAAAAGAAATGGGCAGCCGTCAAATCACTGTAAACTCAGTGGCGCCTGGTTTTATTGCAACAGAAATGACTGAGCAATTAAGCGAAGACATCCGTAAGAAAATGAGCGATCAAGTGGCCTTGAACCGTTTAGGTGATCCACAAGATATTGCAAATGCGGTGAGCTTCTTGGCATCAGACAAAGCAAATTACATTACTGGTACGGTAATGCATGTAAATGGTGGTCTATACATGAGCTAATTGGCTGATGGATAAACTTTCAAAATTTTAAAGATTCAATTAAACTAACGGCATTAAAAACGCCACAAGCAATGAGGAGAATTCCTGTGAGCGATATCGAACAACGCATCAAGCAAGCAGTTGCAGAACAACTTGGTCTTAAGGCTGAAGAAATCAAAAACGAAGCATCTTTCATGGATGACTTAGGTGCTGACTCTTTAGACCTTGTTGAGCTTGTTATGTCTTTCGAAAACGACTTTGACATCACAATCCCAGATGAAGATTCTAACGAAATCACAACTGTACAATCTGCGATTGACTACGTTTCTAAGAAACTAGGTTAATACATATTGTTTCAGCTTTGCTGAATGGAAAGGCCACCCAGTTGGGTGGCTTTTTTATGCCTTTCAAAAAATGCAAAGCACCTAACTCACCTTTAAAATCTTTTATTTACTCGGGTAACTTACAAAGCTTTACCTTAAGAGGACTATTCGCTACCAAATCTGTTGTCTTTTTTGGGTATAAAAAAGGGTGTCTCATTTTTGAGCATTCAATATAACAACACTGATATAACAAGATGGAGCATACACATGGGTCTTTTAGATTTTGTTAAAGGCATTGGTAAGAAAAACACAGCAGCCGCCGAGCCTCAAGCCGCACCAAGCACACCAGCAGAGCCATCGGCTCAAGAAATTGCCAACAAGTTATTGGGTCATATCAAAGCATTGGGCTTACCTGTGACGGGACTTTCAGTCAGCTATAACTCCACCACGGATTTGGCGACCGTGAAAGGGCAAGTTCAGACTCAAGCCGACAAAGAAAAGATTGTTTTAGCCGTCGGTAATATTGACCATGTGGCACAAGTCGATGATCAACTCACTGTGGCGAGCCCTGAACCTGAAAGTAAGTTCTACACAGTTAAATCGGGCGATAATCTATCAAAAATTTCCAAAGCATTTTATGGTGATGCCAACCAGTACAATAAAATTTTTGAGGCCAATCGTCCGTTGTTGAAAGATGCAGATGATATTTTTCCAGGCCAAGTCCTGCGTATTCCTGCTTAAATTAAAAGGCTAAAAAAGGCGCATGAAGCGCCTTTTTTATTTGAGAGTGGAATGTTGATCGAGTGCTTAGCGACTTGCTTTCAAAACAGCATGCTGACTGAGCATACCTAAGGTAATTTTTTTTACTTCATCTCGACTTTGTTGAATGTGAGCGCTGATCTTTTCAACGGCAAGCTCCGTCTGTTGCTGTGCTATATAGTTCAAAATGGCTTGATGCTCAGCATAGGTGGCTTCAATTCGATCCATTTTTGAAAAATCGAGGCGCCGAATAATGCGAATTTTTTCACTGACCTCTTGATGAATTTTGATCATTTCTTGATTGCCAATGGCACGAACCAACGCACAGTGAAAATCTTCATCAATTTTCGCCATGGCTTTTAAACTCGATAGATACTGCTCAGGTGTTACCATCCAAATTTTGTGTAGGTGTTTCATTTCCTTTGATGGCTGAGATGCACTGCTGCATAACTTTCGAATTGCATACTGCTCAATCATGATGCGTAGCTCATACAGCTCATCGTAGTATTGTAAGTTCAACGGACGGACAGTCCAGCCACTACGAAATGCCACCTCTACATAGCCTTCTTGTTGCAATCGATATAGCGCCTGCCGCGCAGGCGTGCGGCTGACCTGATAGTTCAAGGCGATTTCGGATTCGGTAAAACGTTCACCCGGCATCAATTTGAAATCAAAAATATCGTTTTTAATTTGTTGGTAAACAAGTTCAGACAAATTGTCTGAATTTGAACCCGCACGTGTCATATTCGGCATGCGTTATTCCATATAAACCAAAGGTTCACCGCTATGAACGGTTTGTCCAGCCCGACAAATAATGGCTTTGACAGTACCATCATCCGCAGCGTACACCGGTAATTCCATTTTCATGGCTTCAATGATAGCAATGGTTTCCCCTTTTTTCACAATCTGACCTTGTTCCACTAATATTTTCCAAATATTACCGGTCATCGAAGCATGTAGTGCTGCATAGGCGCTGTAGTCGGTCTCATCAGGTGCTTCTGCAATCAGATGTTCTTGATGATCAAAACTTTCTTTCCATAAGCCGACTTCAGCACAGAAAGCCTGTTGTTGCTGTGCTCTAAACTCGGCAATGCTGTCTTTTTCATCTTCAAGCAGTTGTAAATACGCGGCATAGTCAAATTCAGTGTCTTCAATTTGAATTTGTTTTTGACCATTTTCAAAGTCGGCACGCCATTGCTCTAACTCTGACTCTGATACGGGGAAGTATTTGATTTGATCAAAGAAGTTTAAGAACCATTCTTTGTCACCAAACTGTTTGTTCTTTTTAAATTTATTCCAGATGGGGAGGGTGCGTCCGACCAGTTGGTAGCCTCCCGGAGAATCCATGCCGTAGATACACATATACATGCCGCCAATGCCCACGGTACCTTCAGCGGTAAAGGTACGGGCAGGATTGTATTTTGAACTTAACAGGCGATGGCGTGGGTCAATCGGTACTGCACATGGGGCGGTGAGATAAACATCACCGAGGCCTAAAATGAGGTAATGGGCATTGAAAATAATTTCTTTGACTTGCTCACGGCTTTCTAAACCATTGATGCGTTGAATAAAATCGACATTGTTCGGTAGCCAAGGTGCTTTGGCACAGACACTTTCTTGATAGCGTTCAACAGCGCCTAAAGTTGCACTGTCTTCAAATGCCATTGGGAGATGAATGATCCGTGACGGAATCTTGATTTGGCTTAAATCTCCCATTTGTTGTTCAAGCTTGAGTAGAAATTCGATCAATTGATACTGTGGAAGTGTGAGTCCATCGTATTTGATTTGCAGCGAGCGGACGCCGGGGGACAGTTCCAATATGCCTTTAATATTAGCCGCGCGGATCAGCTGCATCAGTTGGTGAACGCGTAAGCGTAGCGCCAAGTCTAAAACATTGTCACCGTACTCCAGTAAGATATAGCTGTCACCCGCTTGGCGGTATACCGTGCGTGGAGATACATCAGTTGCCTCTAAGCTGGCAAGAATTGCGGATGTTGGAATATCACCGCTTGGGGGCTCAGAATTAAGTGCTGCGTGGGCAAAGTTTTCGATCCGTTCAGTTTGTTGTTGTTCTAAGGCATTGGCTTGTTCAACAGTTAAAGGATAAAAGCTGATTTTATCATCGGCTTTAAGCTGACCCACTTTCCAAAGTTCAGCTTTGGCAATAGTTACAGGGCAAACGAAGCCCCCCAGGCTTGGCCCATCTTTGGCGAGAATGACAGGAAAGTCGCCTGTGAAGTTAATTGCACCAATGGCATATTCACAGTCATGGACATTCGATGGGTGAAGTCCTGCCTCACCGCCATTTTCACGTGCCCAGCCTGGTGTTGGCCCTGACAGTCGGATGCCTAGACGGTTGGAGTTAAAGTGTACGGTCCATTCAGATGCAAAAAACTCTTCAATATATTCGGGTTTAAAGAAGTCAGGTGCACCATGTGGTCCATACAGCACCCCAATTTTCCATTGTTTGCCATAGCTTGGAATGAGTGCAGGAGATAGAGCTTCTGGTTCTTTCGTGGCTAAAGGTGTATCGCTATTTGGATGAGTTGTGTTGACGAGTTTGATCATGTCACCTGCACGAAGCACGCGTCCTGCATGCCCGCCAAAGTTACCTAAAGCAAAAGTCGAACGACTGCCCAAATATAGGGGGACATCGAGCCCATGACGCACTGCTAAATAGCTACGACAACCAGACTCGACCTGTCCTAAGCTGAGTACTTGACCTGCATGTACATGAATGGGTTGCCAAAATGCAACAGTTTCATTATCTAATTGTGCAGGACAAGGCGCACCTGTCAGTGCAATCACAGTATCTTGGTGGAACTTGAGACTTGGGCCTTGCAGGGTGAACTCGAAACCTGCTGCGCTAGCATCATTCCCTACAATTCGATTGGCCAATTGGAAAGCATAGTCATCCATTGGGCCTGAAGGTGGCACACCGATATCCCAATAGCCAACACGTCCTGGAAAGTCCTGAATCGAGCTTTGCGTGCCAGCTTGGAGTATTTCAATCACATTCGGTACGTAGTCAAAGTCATCTAGCAGGCGTGTCCAGATTTGCATTTGTGCAAAGCGTTCATCAGAGATCACGCTATGTGCATAGTCTAAATTGGTGCTGATGCCATTTAAACGAGTTTGAGAGAGCACACTTTTTAGTTGCTCAATGGCTTGTTCACGGGTGTCCGCATGTACGATGATTTTGGCAATCATCGGGTCAAAATATTGCGAAATTTCTGTTCCTGTTGAGACCCAAGTATCAACACGACAATTGTCTGGAAATACAACTTCGGTCAGTACACCCGGGCTGGGTTGGAAGTTTTTAACTGGATCTTCTGCATAAATACGCACTTCAATCGCCGCACCTTGCGGTTGGATGTTGCTAAGTGCCGTCCAATCCAGTGCATCGCCCGCAGCAACTTTAAGCATGCATTCAACTAAGTCTAAACCCGTCACCATCTCAGTGACAGGATGTTCCACTTGTAGTCGGGTATTGACCTCAAGGAAGTAAAATTCATCACGTGCAGCATCATAAATAAATTCGACCGTACCTGCGCTGCGGTAATTGACCGATTTGCCGAGTTCAACTGCTGCTTGGTGTAGTTTTTGACGTGTGGCTTCGGGGAGATGAGCCGCTGGGGTCTCTTCCACTACCTTTTGGTTACGACGTTGCAATGAACAGTCGCGTTCGCCCAATGCAACCACTTGACCTTGACCATCACCAAAAATCTGAACTTCGACATGGCGTGCACGGTCAATAAATCGTTCTAAAAATACGCCCGAATCTTTAAAAAATTGTGCGCCTAAACGTTTGACGCTTTCATAAGCTTCAACTAAGGCTTGTTCATTATCACAGCGGGTAAGACCAATACCACCACCGCCTGCGGTACTTTTCAGCATGATAGGGTAACCAATCTCTGTAGCCGCAGAAATTGCCTCATCTAAGCTTTCAAGTAAGCCTGTACCCGGTGTCATAGGCACCTGTGCAGCGGCAGCTAGTTCACGTGCACGGTGTTTTAAACCAAACTCTAAAATTTGTGTCGCGGTTGGCCCCATAAAGGCAATATTATTTTTCTCACAAGCCTCTGCAAATTCAGCACTTTCTGATAAAAAGCCATAGCCGGGGAAAATAGCTTCAGCCCCCGTTTTTTGTGCGGCTTGAATCAGTTTTTCAATGCTTAAATAAGTGTCGGATGGTTTTAAGCCGTCTAAAGCAATGGCAATGTCCGCGTCTTTGACATGTTGTGCGTAACGGTCACTGTCTGAATATACCGCTACACTGGTCATCCCCAGTTTTTTTAAAGTGCGAATTGCACGTACAGCAATTTCGCCACGGTTTGCAATCAATACAGTTTTAAACATTTTATAATTCCTAAATTTGACTAAGCTTGTTCTACTTTTGAGTTGTTACGGTGCTGGACATAGGCGCGCCAACCGCCAAAGTGGCTGATGTTTTCAGCATCGTTTAAGCCATAAGGTTCACAAATGAAGCCTTTCACCCATCGACCGTCTGCCAGTTCGACATTGCCCATGCCCAGTGGTGTGGGAATCTCTGCGACAAATTCTCCAAAGCGAGCGGTGGGTACATCCCACAGTTCAACAATGATCTGCTGACCGTGTTCATCGACTCGGGCTAGAGCGGGTTTAGGTGGGACAGTGCCGTTTAGTGCAAACAGGGCATAGTGCTCAGCGGTATGCGTGGTTTCCACAAGCACAGCATCACGTGTGAGCAATTGGAAGTTCAGCGGCATTCCAGTCAGGTGTGCCCCAACCACCGCAACACGGATATGATGTGGAGAGACTGAGTTCTGCAGCACTGGAATGGGTGCATAGCGGTCTAAAGCCCCCAGCTTTAAGTTCAAATGCGTCTGCCAAATTTTTCCGAATTCAATCAGAGCTTGGTCATACCATGCAGGTGCAATTAGGCTGATGCCGAAAGGTAAACCGTCGGTGCGGAAACCCGCGGGCAGGGCGAGGGCACTTAAATCGGCGAGGTTGGTAAAATTGGTATAAGTTCCAAACTCAGAGTTCAGACTAATCGGTGACTGTTCCATTTCCGCAAGAGTATGAATGGTTGGGGAGGTGGGAACAATCAATGCATCAAATTGGGCCAAAGTGTCTTGAATTTTTCGGCTTAAGTCTTGCTTTAAGTACTCCGCGTTATAGGCATCAACTGCACTAAAATCATGACCTTTTTGAATGATTGCACGCACTGTCGGATCGAAAACCTCAGGCTGCTGCGCCAACAACTCGGCAACCGCCGCTGTACGTTCTGCCACCCATGAGCCTTGATAGAGTTGGGCTGCCAATTGTTCAAACGCTGAAAAATCAATTGCAGTAATTTCAGCACCGAGAACTTTTAACTGTTCTACAGCCAGTTGGAAGGCATACTTAGCTTGGTCATCTCCAAAGAATTCCAGTTTTTGGGGAATAGCAAAATGTAGCTTAGCGGAGAGTTTCGCAGGTGTAGTTTTGGGGTGTTGGCGTGAATAGCTATCTAGCGCATCGTAGTGTTCTACCGTTTGGGCAATGGTGTCGGCATCTGTGACCGTTAATGCAAAAATCGAAATACAGTCCAAACTTTTACAGGCGGGGAGTAGGCCACGATTTGAAAAACGACCCTTAGTCGGTTTTAGCCCAATAATATTGTTAAATGCAGCAGGAACACGGCCAGAGCCTGCAGTATCTGTTCCGAGTGCAAAGGGCACCAAGCCACGAGCTACAACACTGGCTGAACCAGAGCTAGAGCCACCACTGACATAGTCAGCGTTAAACGTGTTACTGACTGCACCAAAGGGAGAGCGTGTCCCGACAAGCCCCGTTGCGAACTGGTCTAAATTGGTTTTTCCTACAACAATGGCCCCTGCATTTTTAAGCAGTCGAATGGTTTCAGCATCTTGCGTAGCAACAGTTGTCAGGGCCTTGCATGCGGCCGTGGTGACAAAACCAGCAACGTCGATGTTATCTTTCACTGCAAATGGAATACCGTATAAAGGCAATTCTTTGCTGAGGTCTGTGGCTTGATCTGCTTTTTGCTTTAAGGCTTCAATTTGTTGGGAAAGTATTTCTGTCGTAGCAATTGAAATCCATGCATGATCAGGTTGTGGTAATTGCGCTACATAGTCGATTAAATCTTCAAGATGAACATCTTGGTTGAGATAAGCGGTTTGCCATTCTTGAAGTGTCCAGCCAATGCATTTGTTCTGACTCATTTTTTGCATTCCAACTTGTATACATGATGGAATACAAAAATGCAGAATCTATGCCAATCTAATCAATTTGATTTATCTTTGATTATAATTTTTATAAATCAATTGGTTGAGAGTAAAGCTTTGGATTAATTGAGTGAGTCTAAGTGTTTTTAGAGTTGCACCAAAACAAGCGCATAGGGGAGCTAATGGTGCTTTTTATGATCAAGCCTTGGGTAGTTTGACGTTAAACTATTTAAAAATAGGGTTTAAATCATATTCGTTGTTTATGTAAATCGAGAGAATTAAAGTCAAAAGAATTGAGGTTAAAACATATTATAAAATAGGATGATTCAAAGAAAATATACACACTCAGTTTTTAATTTTTATGTATAACTTAATGTAATTTGAGCTATACCAAATCTGGAAATTTGCAAGCTTCATTTAACTCTTGACCAATACAACCGTTGAAATTTGCAGAGATAATCAATAGACTTCCGTCATAAATCAAAAAACGTACAATTTATTTGATCTTAAATTAATCAGCAAAATTATTTAATTCAAGGGATAATCCTTGGATGAAATTCAAAGATATTCAAAAATTATCAGACGTTAAGTTTCGTAGGCTTACCGGTGTTAGTTGGGCTACATTTAACCTCATGTTGGCCGAGCTAAATAAGCATTTACCTCGTCATATTGGTAAAGGGCGACCGCATAAATTACCGTTGGAAGATCGGCAGAGTAAAACTTGAAGTGCGACATAAACCACCTAATTAATTTAAAGGGTTTATGGAGTATATAAAATTGTCATACCATCATCTTAACTTTGAAGATCGTACTGCATTAATGCTTGAGTCAAGAA
>Ga0207918_100142_pt1 | contig 11640 bp, 18 predicted proteins | sample DeeseametaMP0440_FD_184211 | JGI IMG/M metagenome (GOLD analysis project Ga0207918, IMG submission 184211) | Marine microbial communities from the Deep Atlantic Ocean - MP0440 (SPAdes) | ecosystem: Environmental > Aquatic > Marine > Oceanic | place: East of Rio de Janeiro, Brazil, South Atlantic... | reverse complement strand
TTCGATCATGATTGATAAGTATGGGACACATGCCAGAATTTAAGTTTTAAAAATTCTATATTTATATAGAATTTCTAAAATTAACATAATACACCTTATACGAAATGCGTTATAATTATCTTTAGAAATCAATGCTGTAGTTACATGATTTTAGCCCACATACCCTCTGGTGGGCTTTTTTTATGATTTTTCACGTTCCACGCCTATTATTTGATCAATGTTCCACAACTTTGTTCATATCAGTTAAACAATCGTGGTTAATCATAGGGTCTAAAAAAACGGCTCCAAAAGCCTCTTTTCTCCGGCTCCTGTTCAACGTGCTCCGGTACGGGAATCCGCTTATTTTCCCTCTGCTCCAGAGTAGTCAATCCGTCATGTTTAGCTTCTGCTGTGTCAGGTTCGGGATCTGGTTTGACTATGCTGGGTTGCACTAATTCTTGATCGGTAAACGTAGTCATATTAGGTTTTGGGGCTTCTAATAGGCGTTGCATCGTTTCAATTTGGTTTTGATAGAAAGATTCCCGATCTTTGGCATCATCAAGCTGATTTTTCAACATGTCTATCTGCTGTCTAAGCAGTAAAACTTCTGCCGAATTTGGACTGTCTACTTTTACAGATTCTTTTACATCCTGTTTTTTGACGGGTTCCCCAAAAACACGGATTGCTTCCGCTAGATCAATCTTATTCTCAGAATTTTTACTTAAAATTCCTTTCTTTATGTTGTTGTAAATCGTTTGTCTATTGATGTTGTAGAGCTTGGAAAGTTCAAGAACTGTAAGGGTTTTCATCCTGTAAACCTATGCCTAAACTTGTAAAAATAGACTGTCTATTAGACTGTCTAATAGACAAATGATCAAGTTTAAATTTTAGGCAGATGCAAAGCCAACTTTTTGAAGATAAGGGAATAATTCTTCGAATTTTTGAGCGTCTTTAAGCATTTCTGCTATGCGGACAGCAAACTGTTCGAAGGTTTCTGTACCTTGAGAGTAAATGCTCATTTCAGATAGTCTAGAGAGCTTATTGGCAAATAGGTGACGTTGAGGATCAGTTATTTTTGAGAAAAAATCTGAGAGATTTTCATTCTTAATTTCTTTTTTCGAGGCATTTTTTTTCTGTCTAAAAGTGAACGAAAATCCTGAAATGGTACGTCCTTTCTTATGTTGTTCATACTTAGCTGTTATATCGGTTAGCTCATTTATTTGATTGAGTGCGAAATCTAAAACATAGGTTTTGAAATTGCTCATAGTTTTGTATTGGTGAGATTCAACGCCTAATTGCTGTCTAAAGATAGACAGATCAAACACAGGCGTCTTTCCTGCTGATCGCCATTGAATCAGCAATTCGTAGAGCCGAATAGCATAAGAACTGGTTAGGCGTGAAACCTGCTGTAACTCATATTTAGTAAAGTTTTCTTCTAGCCTAGTTATGAGAGGAACGATATCTTGAGTGAATCTTAAAAAGACAATGCCTGACTGAGCTTCATAACCTATTTTATCAACCCAACGGCAATGGAAACTACGATCCTTACCTGTTTTAGGATTAACGTCATGGTATGTGACATATCTATCAAAGAGGCTTTTTGACGCATCTCTAAGGACTGTATAGGCAGTATGCTTTTCAACATTGAACGTATTTATATAACTACTGGCATGTACTTCCAATAAACTATTTTCTGTTATCCCATGGCCTGTTTGTCTGGCTTCAGCAATAGCTAGAAGAATTAATCGCTGTTCAACGGTATCTAACGTATAGCTAGCCTGAATTAAGGCATTATCTTTAACGACTAATTCACTCATTTCTAATAATAAATTTTTAATTAAACTAGTCTGTAAAATAGACTATTTAAATGAGTGTGTCTATTTAAATTATTAAGGTCGATAAACCTAGCTTTAAGGTCGATAAACCTAGCTTCAAAGGTCGATAAACCTAGTTTAATGGATCGATAAACCTAGTTTAATGGATCGATAAACCTAGTTTAATGGACTCTGAAACCATTTCGTATCAAGGCTTTCAGGCTGGTTAAAAGCATTTAAAAGCATTTAAAATAATTAAAAGCATACATCATGAAAAATTGCCCTTGGTTTTCGCTACGCTCAAACTCTATTGAATCTCGCTTTCGCTCGATTCGTCGGGGCAATTTTTTGGTTAAAGTTTCCGTGAATTAGCAAAAAGCAAAAACAACTCGGAATTCGCTTTGCTCATAGAGCTTTTTTACTCGCTACGCTCGGTCTAGGCTCAATTTTCTGTATGTGATTTACGCTTATTTAGGCTTCACAGCCTAAAAAGCGGTTTTTCAGAGAGTCTAGGCGCGAATTTTGATTGAGCCGCTCGTAGACACTCGCTCAACTATGGGGACTCTAAGTTGAAATAATCAGGACTATTCATGTTTATGTTGGTGTTTTTCAATTTCTATCGTTGATAGTTTCTTATGATTACTTTCCCAAGTTGATAGGCCTTCAAGAACATCAAGAAATAAATTTTGTCGTTTAAAAAAATTGTTGTTCTGTTCAGTAATCTCTTTAAATATTTTACTTGTTCTTACGCTATATGCGAATTGAGTGTTATTGACAATTCTATTGGTGATTTGATCTGGTGTTTCCGAACTAATATCAATATTCAATTTTTTAAAGGCTGCTAATACTGCACCACCTAATTCATATTTGCGTCTGTTTTCCTCATTACGCTTGATTTGTGCTTCGGTAAGGGTTTTCCTCGATTTATTTAAAACTTCGCGTTTTTGCTCATTTTCGAGACGTATACGGTCATTGAGAACCGCCTTATGGATTTTTTGATAAGACTCTAAGGCTCGCTCTAGTCTAAACCAGGTGTCTCGATCCTGATCTTGTTGGGCCAAACTTAAAATTTCAACTTCATTGTCCATTAGTTTTTGTTGGTTATGTGCTTTGAGTTTGATCTGTTCAAGTAAGATTTGGCGTTGTTGATATAGCACTCTATAGCGATCTACAGTTTTAAACTTTTTGAATATCTCTTCATCAAATTTTTCTGTAGATAATAATGAACTTAAAACATGAGATTGAATTTCTGTGAGGAACGGTAATTTTTCTAAAAACTGCTGCAATTGAATCAGATCTTCATTTGATAAAACTTTAGCAGGACGACCTCGTTTCACCATGATCAGCACCCCAAAAAACACATGAATCAGATATCAGTAGAGTAGCATATGGCGGCATGAATAAATTAAATAAAATGTGGGAACATTTTATTTAATTTATTAGCTCGTTTCCGTGTTTCTAATTCGATATAATTACTAACGCAATTATATCGAATTAGAAACACTTCTCCTCGTGCTCCGCAGGCCATTAGAGACGTAAGTTATTGATTTGTATCTATCAGAGTACTGTTGCTGCATTTTTGACATTTGTTTCTGCAATAGCGATCTACCGTTACAACATCAAAAATGTGTGTTGCTGCAAAAAAAGTGTCGTTACAACATCAAAAATAACGTGAGGGCTAGACGCAAATATGTTCTTCTGTAATCTTGAACACAACAGTAAAAATCCGCCCCAAAAAGGTGGTAAAAATAACAAGCCTAGAACGGCCAAAGAGCGCTTTCACTACATCACTCGAACTGCACAATTTGCACAACATAAAGATCATGTTCATGAACAACTTGAGTTTGTTTGCTCAGGTAATATGCCGAGCTTTGCCGAGGGGAATCCGGAAGAATTTTGGCAGGCCTCGGATCTGTATGAACGTAAAAATGGTCGAGTCTGTTCAAGTTTGGTGGTGGCATTACCAAAAGAGCTTACATCGGAACAACGTATCGAATTGGCAGAGCAGTTTATTCAAGAGTTTGCTGACCGTTATCAATATCCTTATAGCTGTGCTATCCATCATCATGTTGGTAGTCTAGGTGGTCAAGAACAACCCCATTTGCATCTGATTTATAGTGAACGCCATGTGGATGGAATAGAGCGAACACCTGAGCAGTTTTTTAAGCGTTATAACCCTGAACAGCCAGAGAAAGGGGGCGCTCAGAAATTAACAGCCGATGTATTAGGGATGGGCAAAGCACAATTGCAGTTGTACCGACAAAAAACTGAAGAACTCATTAATGACAGCTTACAGCGTTATGCACCGACCAAAGTGCTTGAAATTAGAGGGCTAAAGGTAGAGGTTCCGAATGAGGTGAGTTGTCTATCCAATGAGGATTACAATAAAAAATACGATACTAATCTGCAAGATGTGCCGATGATGAATAAGGCACTGCGGTTTGCCAAAGAAAGTGATCCAGTTCGCTATCAGCAAAAACAGGACATGATTGTAGAAATTAATCGGTTGAGAGCTGAAAATCGTTATGAGCTGTACAAACCCTACTATGAGGTAGAATTGAATAAGCAAAAGTTACTAGAGCAAGAAAAGCAGAAACAGACACAAGAAAAAACGAAAGGATTTGATGGTCCTCGTTTTGGATTTTGATAGAGCGTACAAAAATCTGTGTCAGGTAAACTGACTGTAGGACTGTAAATTGTGTAATGGTCCTTTAAAAGGACCATTCAGGGAGTCTAGCTATTCAATTAACAGTCTCAAAATTGCATAAATGCTCCATCAGGAAAGAATGCTAAAAAAGCGCGTTTAACGTCTTCGTAATCATCATCTATATGTTGATCAAGATAATGCTGCGTCCATACCAGCGTTGCTTCTCGATCATCAAAGCATTTATTGACGTTTAAAAATAACCCAAGATTGTAAGATCTATTAATTGAGAGCTCTTTAATGAGTTGAGTTCCAATTTTTCTACCGTTTTCAGAAAGATATAGATGATTGATCAAGTTTAAATTACCCATAGTAATGCCTCATTTTAAGGATAAATAATTAAAGGTACCTTCTTCATATGTCCTGAAAGAAGGATATGGGAGCATTTAAACACATAAATAGTGTGTTAATCACATTATTTATGTGTTTAAATGTAAATAAATGATCTGTGTTATACTTTTCCATCAGAACAATTCTGCTTTTAAAACTATGCCTTACGAAGAATTTCAAAGACTTATAGGTAAGTCTGGCCTTTCTATTAAAGAATTTGCAGCGCTTTTAGATATGAATGCGAACTCCATTACCAACTATAAAAAGAACGGTAAAGTGCCCACTAGCATTGCAGTGATTGCGATCGTAATTTCAGATATGAAGGATGATGGTCTGGACTTTTATCCGATTTTTGAGAAAGTTCGAGCTTATCGTGATCAATAGAGTATTTGATGTGAACCCAATTAAAGATTTAATTGGGTTCTAACACGTGCATTTCGTAGAAGAGATGTTATGTAAATTTAGAGTACACCCCAAAGTAACGTCACATCTGTCTGTATCCGCAACCTAAAATCAATGGTTTAGAAGCGGTGGAACATAGATTTAAATACGCCTAAAGTAAGTCTTAGATTTATACGTGACAATAAAAAGCCAGTTGCACTGGCTTTTTCTATTTTGGACTTACATTTCAAATTTCGAATAAGAGATTTTGTGTTAAATCAATCTAGTAATATTTACTCAGATAGAAGAATATATAATTATTTTTATTCAATTTTTGAGAAGATATGAAAAAAGGAATATTAATCTTAGCAATAGCTTTGGCACTTAGTGGGTGTGTTAATAGTGATCCTAAAAACTATCAAATTGAAAGTTTAGAATCTGTTTTTAATAATGATAAGTTAATGAATAATATAAATAAACTTTCAGAAGAAGAGCAGGGGGTTGTAAAAGATTATTTAGAAGCTTCACAGGGTCTTAAAAACCTTATGAATATGGCTCAGAGGGCTTTTCCTCCAGAAGAAGAAAAATATTTGTTGGAATATCCTATTACAATTGAAAAAATTCTATTAATACATACCGAAGTTTACAAAGAAAAAAAAAGGAGAGACAAAATTATTGAGAAGTATGGTTTACCTAGCTTTTCCCATCTTTCCAATGATGCCGAAGATCTCAGAGAGCAGAATAAAGAACTAATTGATGAATTGATGACTCAAAATCTAGAGACTTTAACAAGACAAAATAGAACAGAAAGTGAACCGCTTAAAAGAGAACTTCAACAAACTATTGAGCTTTATAGGGCTTTAATACAATCTGCTTCTCGGGGATAAAAATGTTAATAGTAGATTCTAAACAACTTATTGAAATAGTTAATTCTGAATGGCTTTGTTGCACAAAGATTTCATAACTATATGATTTTAAAAGTTTTGATTATTTTTTGATCCAAAATTAAATTTATTTAAATCAGATGCTTACATATTTATGCAACAAAGCCTCATTTTAAGGGATGTTATCAAGTGCTACAAAATTTTTTTGAAAAGAGTAGATTTTTAGTTATTATAGTTATTATAAATTGCATAATATCTTCTATTTTTTTATATTTATCAACTATATATCTTCTAATTGATGCAATAATTTTTATTATAAAAAATATATATGCAACTAATTTTGAAGTAAAAATAGTTGTTGTTAAATTTTTAAAAATCCTCGATGTCTCGTTAATTGCTATTACATTTCATTTAATTTCAGCAGGTTTTTATAAATTATTTATTCAACAAGCTATTTTTGACAATAGTTCTTTTCTTAAGACACTATCAATTAATAAGTTTCATGATCTAAAAGTTATTATATTACATGTATCTATTATAGTTATAGTCATCTTGTTTTTAGAAGATATTGTTGTTTTTGGTGGAACTTTAGCCAACTTATATGCTGGTATTTCTTCTAGCCTAGTCATATTAGCAATAATTTTTACTTGTAAGCTATTAGATAATGATCATCACAAAGACGATGAATAACTTAAATCGCAAGGACTCATTTATAATTACTCTTTTATTTGAGCATTTAATTGAAGTTAAGATTAGAGATCGTCATGTATTGAGAAAAAATGTCTGATTCAAACTTCACTAAACTCAAAATTGCGTCAAAGATTGCAGCTTCAAATAGAAATACTGCACTCTTTCTTTAATCAAAAAATCTGCATGCTTGGTTTTTCCATAAGAAAAAAACCAAAAAATGATCCAATATTCTTAGAAACTGCCAAAAATTTTCGGCTTTGTTGCATAAATATGTAAGCATCTGATTTAAATAAATTTAATTTTGGATCAAAAAATAATCAAAACTTTTAAAATCATATAGTTATGAAATCTTTGTGCAACAAAGCCTTTATAAACTATTCTTTTACTATTCCTTTAAAGAAATGATAATTTATTTAATTCTTAACAACTTAACTAGGGCCTGTTGACATTTTCTGTTCAAAAAAATAGCGAGAAAGTAAAATTTAATCGCCAAACCAAATTTACTTCTCGCTATGCCTCGTACAATGCTGAATGATCAACACTGGTCTAAGTTACTTTCTATTTTCCGAAATTTTGATATCTATTCCAAATCTAATTTGAGAAATTTTGTCGAAGCAATACTTTATAGAATAAGAACAGGCTGCCCATGGCGTGATTTGCCTAAAGAATTTGGTTCGTATAACTCAATCTTTAAAAAATATAATCGTTGGTGTAAAAATGATAAGTTAATGAAAATATTTAAATTAATTTCTTCAAATGCTGATATGGAATGGGTTTTTATTGATGCTAGTCATGTTCGGGCACACCAACATTCTGCTGGAATAAAAGATCAGGATATTTCTAAAAGCATTGGTGGAAATAGTTCTAAAATACACTTAGCTGTTGATGCGGATGGTAATCCAATCGAAATTATTATCTCCGATGGAACGATACATGATGTCAAGATTGCTCCCAAAATGATTGAAAAACTTGATTTGAGTGAAACGGAAGTATGTTGTGCAGACAAAGGATATGACTCTGAATCATTAAGAGAACAAATATCTGTGAAAAAAACTAAAGCGAATATTCCAAGAAAATCAAATACTCAGTCAAATAATGATCATATGGATTGGTATTTATATAAAATCAGACACTTAGTTGAGAATGCATTTTGTAGGTTAAAGCAGTTCAGAGGAATAGCAACACGATATGATAAGCTAAAGTGTAGCTATGAGGGGGCAGTTGCATTAGCTTGTATATTTATTTGGCTACCTTTATCGGGTAAATTCTATACTTGAAATGTCAACAGACCCTAGATAATGAAATTCAATGGCTGGAATTAGTGATAAAAGTATAAAAATCTTATGGGCAAATGCGGCTGGTCTTTGTTCATTTGAGGGGTGTAATACGAAGGTTACAGGTATCGCTGATGGTTCATACACTTTAGGTGAAATGGCCCATATAAAGGGGAATAAAAAAGGTTCGAATCGTTATGACTCTCAGCAGTCAGATACAGAGAGACACGATTACAATAATTTAATTCTCCTTTGTCCTACACACCATACTTTAATTGATAAGCCTGAAAATGAGTCTACCTACACGGTAGATTTACTCCTTAAGATGAAGAAGCAACACGAAGAAACAATATTGGAAAAATTAATTAATAAAGAGATCAAAAGTTTATGTGAATTAAAACATACAATAAACCAATATTTAACCGATAATTATAATGCTTGGAATGAATATGGCCCTTTATCAGAAAGAGCACAAAGGAACCCTCAAAGTCAGCAATTATATGAAAATTGGATACAGGCAAGAAGTGAAATAATTGTACCTAACAATAGATTAATTAATGCCCTATTAAGCAAATATCGAAACCTATTTAGTCAATCTGATCAACAAGCTATTAGTGAGTTTATTTTGCATGTTGAGAGCTATGAGAGATGGATAACTACTATAAATTCATATGAATCTGTAGTACGTTTCCCTCAAAGTTTTAAAGATTTAATTCAAGGATAAAAGCATGGCAGCCGCTAATAAAGAATTCCCTTGGATGAGTTATTATGGAAACTATAATTTTTTCGTTAGAAAACTTAGAGTACATGATAAAGTTAATGGAGTTGAAACTATTGATGCTAAAAATGGAGTATACAAAATACATTTATCAGATAGTTCTATAAATGTATTTATTTGTGAATGTTATTCTTTTGGCATGGCTGAATACTACGAATTATTAGGTAAAATTGATGTAGAAATTGATGCTATTGTTATTAATTCTAACTGGTGTTCATATAGCTCTGATGTAAAAGAGCAATGTAAAGAATTAAGAGTTGGTGTTTTTAAATTTGGTGAATTTTTAGGTGCCATTAATCGTAGAGACTTTTGGAATTATATTTCTCCAGATTAAATATAAAAAGAACATAATCAATGTATGAAGAAGTTTTAAAACTATATGGATTTGGTTCATTTTTTAATAATGGAAAATCTATATCTGACATTGATTTTGTTATCATTCATAGAAATACATCAAGAGAATCCTGTGAAGAAGCAATTAGCTTGAAACAATTAATTGTAGTCAAAGTTCCTAATGCAGATGTAACAATGCTATCTGAGAAGGAAGAAAGTGAAATGAATTTTATAGAAATAAGTAGAGCTAAATTATTAGGGAGTATTAAATCTTCAAAAATCAGAAAAGAATTATTTTACATATTGGATCAGTATGAAATTGATATAATTTAATTTTTCTAAAATTAACATAATACACCTTATGCGAAGTCAAAAATGGGAGCTTAAGCTCCCATTTTTACTGATGATTTTTTAATTCTTTGAGCATAGCATCCCGCAAAATTTCATTCATTCGTGTTTGATAGCCTTTGCCTTGAGCTTTAAACCATGCAAGTACATCAGCATCTAAACGAATGGAAGTCTGTTGCTTCACTGGGCGATAGAATTGATTATGGCGTACAGCATTGCTCCAGTCGGTAATTTCAGGCATATCTGAGAGATCTAGCTGATCGTCAGGAACCTTTCCCTTAGCAAGCAAGCGTTGAATTTCAGCATCTTGCTTGTCGCTGAATTTTTCATTCAGTTCTTTGCGTGAGTATCTAACCATGCTCATATCTATCTCGCTCCGCTTTGGTGACTTGCCTTGCACTAATGATTCGTATGATTTCACAGTCATCTTCATCAAAGATGGTGTGAGCTACTAAGAGCATTAGTACGCCTTTTACTTTTCCAATGGTTTGCCAACGTTCTTCACCATCGGTATGTCTGTCTTGGATTGAGATCCTTAATGGATCATCAAAAACAAGGCTTGCTGTTTCGAAAGAGACATCGTGCTTTTTCTGATTCTTTCGATTCTTTGCCTCATCCCATTCGAAATACTGTTCCATAAAAAACATTCAAATTTGTATATACAATAATGTATCACAAAATTGTATCACTCAAGCTGAAAAGCGTAATTTTTAGTCAAAATTATTGGCAAGAACTATCAAAAACGATCATAAAAAAGCCGACTTGTTTCCAAGTCAGCTTTTTGGGTTTGCGTCCCCGATTTTTTATAGCATAACTTTTTGAAATATAAAACTATTTTTATATGCGTTTCGTATAAGCTCTATTATGTTAAATGGATTAAAATTGAGTCATTTATTTGAAAGGATTTTTAAGATATTCCTTCACCATAGAAATAATTAATAGTGTACTAATCAAAACTAGAACTGCTATAAGAATCCAGAACATACAAACCACAAATATTAAACATTAATAATACAATAATAATATTTTTCTGATCATTAAGTAACTGATATTTAGATTATTTTACAAGTTCAGGTTTTTGTTAAGTTTTAATGGCTTTGTTGCATAAATATGTAAGCATCTGATTTAAATAAATTTAATTTTAGATCAAAAAATAATCAAAACTTTTAAAATCATATAGTTATGAAATCTTTGTGCAACAAAGCCTCTCAAAAAGAGAAAAAATCGAGTCTAATCTATCTTGTAGCGTTCCTAAAATTAACATAATACACCTTATACGAAATAAAAATGGGAGCCTTAAGCTCCCATTTTTTAAGTAATTTTTTCAAATAAGGCTTGGGTGAGCATCTAAAATTCGAATCAATGTAGCTGCTGGTCCAGTTGGATAGCGTCGTCCCTGTTCCCAATTTTGCAGGGTACGGGGGCTAATATGTAGACGTGCAGCAAATTCATTTTGGCTCAAGCCTGTTTTTTCACGTACTTCTTTAATATCAGGCAATTCGAGTTCTGTAACTCGGCTTGCTTTAACTTCTTTACGTTTGATAGCTCCAGCTTCTTTGATTGAAGCAACCAAGTCATCAAATAAGTTGTTATCCATGAAATTGCTCCTTCACGAGTTGGCGCAGAATGGCGGTTTCCTTATCTGTTAAATTATCTTTTACTGATTTTGGATAAGCCACTAAGAAAAAGATCTGATCATCCTCGGTGACCCAATAATAAATCACCCGTATCCCACCACTTTTCCCTTTGTTACCTTGAGCACAACGTACTTTGCGAATACCACCGCCATTCTTGATTAGGTCACCTCTATCAGGCTGTACCAAAAGATCTTGCTGAAGTTGACGATATTCCTCATCAGATACAAGGTCTTTAATTTGCTTGGTAAAGATGCTGGTTTCAATAAATAACATGGACTCTTTATACGTCAATGGCGTATTTGAATTTTAGCAGTTTCCATAACAAAAAACGAGAGCTGGTAGCTCTCGTTTCGCATAACCGCCATTATGTTAAATAGAGGGAAAATCTATTTTTAAAGTGATAAAATTATTGCAGTTATTTTAAGAATAGCTGCTTTTGATACTTGATCATCTATCCTAATTAAAAACTGTTTTTTAATAATTTGGAA
>Ga0207918_100131_pt1 | contig 12254 bp, 10 predicted proteins | sample DeeseametaMP0440_FD_184211 | JGI IMG/M metagenome (GOLD analysis project Ga0207918, IMG submission 184211) | Marine microbial communities from the Deep Atlantic Ocean - MP0440 (SPAdes) | ecosystem: Environmental > Aquatic > Marine > Oceanic | place: East of Rio de Janeiro, Brazil, South Atlantic... | reverse complement strand
GTTCAAATGGCTATTCTACGTTTGATTGGTTTTGGAAAAAAAGAAGAATTTAAGAAAGTGCTAGCAATTTTAAGAAAGAAAAAGCCTGATAGGACAAGGGTCCTATGAAATTTGTCGTGTACAGAGAGCAATATGTTAAGCTCCTAATATTGTTGCTTTAAAGTTAATTTAATTTGTTGTTTTATAAAATAAAAATTTATTAAAACTAAAGAGCTGAAACGTTGATAATCATTTTCAAAAGATTTAAAATTTGATTGAGTTTACAAGAAAAATGTCAACTCATATACTTCATCTAGAGATAGCGCATGGTCACTCTACACACTGAAACACCTTTAGCAAAGGCTATTTTTGAACTATTCAATGATTTGGCTCAATTAATCAAAGACAATCACAGAGACTTAGTTGCTGGTTCAATAACTGCTTATATATTTGGAGGTTGTGCAGTTCACTTGTATACAAATGCACGTGGAAGTAATGATTTAGATGCAGAATTAATCGCTGCAAACAAACTTGATATCAACAGCATAATTTTAGAGCTTGATCCTGTCTATTTTGATGATCCAGAGGCAGGTGAGTCAAGCCTAGATTTTGATATAAATTTTAATATTGGTTTGCCATCCTTAGGTCCTGATTACAAAGAAAATGCTATACCTTTAGTAAGTGAGGACAGTGTATTACATATATTCTTAGTGAGTGCGGTTGATATTGCTGTATCTAAGCTATCTAGATTGGCGGAAGATGATTTAAAAGATATTATTTCACTTTATAAAGCAGAACGTTTTAGTTTAGAAGACTTTCAACGTGTAGCAAGAGATGCTGTGTATTACAGTCCTACGCCTGATAGTTTGCAAAAGAACGTAGACTATGCTATAAGATGCATAGAGGAAGTATGATTATTAATCATCGTAGGTTTGTAACAATGAAACGTACACAAGAAGTTTTTGATAGATTGGTCAGTAGTGAGTTCAGTTTAGTATCTTTTGAAGATGTCAAGACTGTTGCTTTAGCTATGTGGCATGAAAATTTCGTACCTCAAGTGAAACATTTATCTGAATTCTCTGCAAAAGCTGCTGGTTATATAGTAGATAAATTAATGCGCTTTAATTGTGTTTCTCAAGAGCTTAAAGCAAAACTACGAAATGTACTGACAGAACTTAAAGCGAAGTTTAGTTTCACACCAGTTAAAGTCAAAAATTGTGATAAGTTGGCTCAAAACTGGGGGTTAGCAGAAGACCTGAAACAACAAGTTCGAGAACTTCTCGAATATCAAACGAGACACTATAAACATACTTAAGCAATAAATTAAAGCACCTTATGAGGTGCTTTTTTATTTATGCATATATAACTGCGACTATACAACAATTTATAGCTAAAAATTTTAATGTGATACTCAATTTAATAATTAACTATATTTATAAACATATCGAAAAATATACCTAATCATTTGTCATCTAATATTTTATATGCTAATAAATCCTAGTTTTTGTTGAATTAAAATTCTAAAGATAAAGTCAATAAGCATATAATTTTGAGCTTTCGGGGTAGGTTAAAGCTTGAAAAAAATAACTGTTGTTTTTGGATTAGTCACTCTTCTTTCACTTCAAGGTTGTGCCGCGGTGATGGCGAGTAACCAGCCGCATAAAAAGAATTTGACAGTTTTAGAGGTTGGAAAACACCGTAATTATGTGATTTCTGAATTGGGTGCGCCAGTCACCTCAGAAACCGTTAATGGAGAGCGTAAAGAGATTTATACTTTCCAACAGGGCTACTCAAAAGCAGCCAGAATCAGTCGTACGTTATGGCACACGACTGCGGATATTGCCTCGATTGGTCTAAGGGAAGTGATTGGCTCTCCAGCTGAGATGTATTTCGATGGTCAGCAACTTTCGTATGAAGTTGTTTTTGATGATCAAGACAATATTAAACGTATTCACCAGATCCAGAATAATCCAGATCTGGTGAAAGAATAACAGAGCAAAACCATAGCGCGAGGACTATTGTTTTACTAGTTCTTTTACAGGACTTCCACCCAAGGCTTGCATCAACGTCACATAAGCGTTGTATTGGCTTTGTTTGGTATTGACCAAAGTTAAGCGCGCAGTGCGCGTGGTTTCTTGTTGATCCAACAAGGTTTTTAAAGCCACAGCACCATAGCGATAACGCACTTGGGTCAAGCGTTCCACTTTTTCAGCAAGTTCCAAATTTCGCTGTTGCAATTGTACTTGTTGACTGAGTTCAGTACGTGCAGACAATGCATTTTCCACATCGGCAAAGGCTTGGTACAAGGTTTGACGATATTGCACGATGGCTTTTTCATAGTCCAATTGACTAATCGCAAGGTCACGTTTCATGTCGTTATATTGCAAGAACGGCAGACTTAAACTTGCGCCTAAGGTTAGGGCTGGGTTCTTCAGCAGTTGGGTGAGTGAGGTACTGCTTGAACCAAGATTTCCAGTCAAGCTGATCGAAGGATAATAGCTCGCCGTGGTGGCATCTTTGGTCGCTAAACTCTCACGTAAACGTAGCTCAGCCGCTTTTAAGTCTGGACGGCGCGACAAAATGTCGGCAGGTAAGCCCGCAGCAATACTTGGCAAAGCTAAGCGTGGTAAACGCTGTGGTTCATCAATACTTAACTGCTGCACAGGCATATGTAGTAACACGGCAATTGTGGTACGGGTCTCGACCAAGCTTTGTTGAATTTGACTCAGACTAGCTTTTTGACTTTGTACTGACTGTTCAGCTTGAGTTAAGTCCAGTCCTGATACAGCCCCAGCTTGATACTGAACTTTAACCAAGTCATACAGTTTTTGTGAGGTCGCAAGGCTTTGCTCAGCAGTTGTATGGCTTTCATTATAATAGGCCAACTGCCAATATAACTTCGCCGTGGTGCCAATTAAGCTTTGTGCGGTCGCTTGCAAATCTTGCTCAGTTGCCAGTGCTTCCCATCTCTTTGCTTCAGTTTGGCGGGCCAATTTACCAAATAAATCGACTTCATAACTTAAGCCAGCACCCAAAGACAGACCACTTGAGCTGTCATTGCCTGAGTTCAAGTCAAACTGATGCCCTGTTGACACCGTAGAGTTCACTCTTGGCTTTTGCTGATTCTCAGCCAGTTCTGCTTGTAAGCGCGCTTGTTTTAAGGTCATCCCTGCAACGGCTAAATCGGCATTTTTTGTGAGCACAGCATCGACCAGTTGATTGAGTTGTGCATCGCCAAATAACGTCCACCATTGATCGGCATACAGGGCTTGTTGGCTTTGTTGTGATGTTACTTTGACATATTGAAACTGAGATGGCGTTTGTACTGCTGGTGTTTGATAAGGTGTTTTAACCACAGCTGCACAGCCAACCAAAGTGCTGCCAAGCAGCATCGCGGTACAAAGGCGCGTTAATAAAAAAGGCATATTTTTTCCTTATTCTCTGGCAAGTGCTGCAACAGGGTCGAGTTTGGCTGCATTTTTTGCAGGCAAGAAACCAAACACCACACCAATTAAAGTCGAGCATACAAATGCGGCGATAATAGACGTGGTTGAGTAAGCAACCCCGAAATTGCCCCCAGCAAATTTTTGAATGATTTGTCCTAGACCCAGCGAGAGCAACACGCCTAAAACCCCACCAATCAGGCAGACTAAAATGGCTTCAATCAGGAACTGCTGCAGAATATCACTTTGACGCGCACCCACTGCCATCCGAACGCCAATTTCTTGCGTCCGTTCGGTGACTGAGACCAACATAATATTCATTACACCGATACCGCCCACCACCAAAGAAATCACGGCAATTGCAGAAACCAATAGGGTCATGGTACTGGTGGTCTTTTCAATGGTTTGGCGAATACTGTCGCTGTTCATGGTGAACACATCTTGTTGACCATGACGCAAGGTGAGTAAGTTCACAATTGCATTTTCAGCCGCACTGGTGGAGTACTTATCATTGATTTGCACTACGATATTGCGCACATTACTTTGACCGAGCATACGACTCATGACCGTGGTGTAGGGCATATATACATTCAAAGTATCATCGGAACCCATAGCGCTGGTTTGTGGTTCGACTACACCAATAATTCGCGCAGGAACACTGCCTAAAAGTACGACCTGCCCAATCGGACTGCTACCATCACTAAAAAACTGTTTTTGTGTATTGGTGTCAATGACCACGTCTTGGGTGCGGTCACGGACGCTCCGCTGGTCAAAGGTTTGTCCATTTTTGAAGGTCAGGCCTTTCACTGTGAAATAATCGCCACCGACACCATTAATGGTGGCATTGGCTTCACTTTGTTGATAGCGAATGGTTTTAGATGAACTCACCATGGGACTGACTGCACTCACATATGGTTGGGTGGCGAGCGCTTCAGCATCCGCAGGAACAAGGGTTTTAAAATTGGCAGTTTTGGAGTTGTCACCAAAACCGCGACCTTGAAACACCGTAATGGTGTTGGTACCTAAGCTACTGATATTACTTAAAATCTGCTGTTGTGAACCATTTCCTAAAGCCACCACTGTCACGACGGAGGCAATCCCGATAATAATGCCGAGCATGGTCAAAAAGGTTCGCATGCGGTGTGCATTCATGGACAAAAGTGCCATACGAAAGGCTTCACCTAAACGGTCGAGTAGGGAACGCCATGCAGAGACACTTTTATTTTTTTCTTGCTGGGCAGAAATCGCAGTTTCTGCATCAGGGTCGCTGTGTAGTTCAGTGTCATGCTCAGGTTGATTGACACGGTCTGCAATGATTTGCCCATCGCTGATCTCGATAATCCGCGAGGCATTTTTCGCCACTTGCATATCGTGGGTGACCAAAATAATAGTATGGCCTGCGGCATTCAGCTCACGCAAAATCCGCATCACTTCCACGCCACTATGTGAGTCTAGGGCACCTGTCGGTTCGTCAGCAAGAATGACATCACCGCCATTCATCAACGCACGTGCAATGGAGACACGTTGTTGCTGCCCCCCTGAGAGTTGACTTGGTCGGTTTTGAGTTTTATTGCCCAGTCCCAATTCTGTCAGTAAAGCAGTGGCACGTTGTTTACGCGCATACGGTGTTGCCCCTGCATAAACCGCAGGGACTTCAACATTACCTTCTGCGGTTAAGTCACCTAAAAGGTGGTAACGCTGGAAAATAAAACCAAAATACTCACGACGTAATTCAGCCAATTGGTCCGGTTCGAGTTTACCGGTTTCACGACCATTGACCTGATAACTTCCTGAGGTTGGGCGGTCGAGACAGCCTAAAATATTCATCAGGGTCGATTTACCTGAACCTGACTGGCCGACAATGGCAACCAATTCACCTTCGTAAATGGTCAGATCAATGCCTTTGAGAATTTGGACAGTACTTTCGCCAGCTGGAAACTCTCGCACCAAATTACTGACTTCAAGCAAGGCTTTTTTGGTCATGCTTACATTCCCATTGGTGGACTGTTACGACGGCGGTTGCTGCTATTGGCAGAAGCCGCAGAGTTCTCCGAACTGTCTGCAATCACCACTTGATCGCCTTCTTTTAAGCCTGCAAGCACTTGTGCATTGACGCGGTTATTGATACCCACCAAAATTTGTTTGGGTTGAGCTGAGCCATCCGCTTGTAAGACACGGACTACGCTCAGCGTAGCTTTACCTTCTTTGACCAATTGTTGTTGCGCTGCATTTAAATTCAGACGTTCAAGTCGCGGACCTTGAGGTCGGTCTGAGTCCGATTTGCTTTGTGTCGATGACGCTGCTTGCGTATTTGAACCGCTGTTACGCTTTGCATTTGCAGGACGAGTGGAAATTGCAGAAGAAGGGACTAATAACGCATTTTTTGCAGAATCGAGCACGATATAGACTTGTGCAGTCATATCAATACGTAGCTTGCCATCATGGTTGGGTACATCAAATAGAGCATTGTAGTAAATTGCGGTGCTGGTTGATGTGCTGGTGGTACTTTCATCGGTAATCGAGTCTGGCGCGGGCTCAACTTGACGTAAGCTAGCATAACGCTTGCTGTCATCACCTAAAGTGGTGAAATACACCTGTTGGCCTTTTTCAACTTTCATGATGTCCGCTTCACTGACCTGCGCCTTAATGGTCATGTTTTGCAATTTTGCAATTTTAACAATAGTCGGCGCACTTTGATTGGCGTTTACAGTTTGACCTTCCTCAGTCACGATCGCCACCACAGTACCATCAGTAGGTGCCACAATGCGGGTATAACCGATATTGGTTTGTGCGGTCGACTTGGTTACTTTTGCAGATTCAATCTGTGCATCAATGGCTTTAATCTGTGCTTGTGCTGTTTTATAGCTGGCCTCAGCCGATTCTAATTCTGCTTTTGATGTAGCATCTTGTGCATACATTTGTTGTTGACGCTTATATGCCAGTTGCGCCTCATTAAGACTGGCTTCTTGTTGTAGACGCTGCGCTTGCAAATTTTTAATATTGGCTTCTGCTGTTTTAAAGCTGTTTTCTTGGGTGGTTGAATCAATCTGTGCAATCAATTGACCTTGTTTAACTTCATCGCCCAGTTGCACATACATTTTCTGTACTTGACCTGAGACCTGTGCGCCGACACTCACCAGTTTGGTTGCATCTAAAGTACCTGTCGCCAATACCGTATTTTCAAGATCACCACGAGTGACAGATTCGCTAATATATTGTGGTTGTTCTTGTTTTGGTTTGAAGTATGTCCACGCGACATAAGCAAGTACGGCAACACACAGTACCGCGATAACCATTTTGACAGCTTTTATTTTTTGCATTGGAATCAGGGAGTAAACAGAATTGCAGATAGTATAAAAGCGAAATACGGATAAATCGTGAATTTTTTGAACAAATAGAAATGATTATTATTTTTAAAAGACTCGTTGCGGTAATTTAAGCGGGAAAGAGTGACTTTCCACACAGCGTTGCAATGGCTTGCATCACGACATGTTCAGCATTTTCATGCCCTAAACCTTTGATCGAAGCATCAATACGAAGCAGGAGACTGGGCCACGTTAAAAAGCACTGCGGATTCAGTCGACGTAAGGCGTGTTGATAGACGCTGACTTTATTCTTCCAAATCCCGAGTTGTAGTGCATTTTGCGGTTGCTCAAACAGTTGCATGAGTAAACGCATTTCTTTACTGATACTCCACAAAATCAGACTGAGGGGTTCACCTGAGGCAATCAGGTATTGGTAAATTTTAATGGATTGCGCCAGATTGCCTTCGAGTAGAGCATCACTCAAATCGAAAGTACTATAACGGGACTGGTCTTGTAAGCAGGCATGTAAATGATCAATCTGAATCAGCTCAACCTCAGCAAAGGTGTCGCTGACACGCATTAAGCTATTTTTAGCTGCGAGTAAGTTGTGTTCATGGTGTTGTTCTAACCATTGCCATGCATCCTGACTCAGTTTAACCCCAAGCTTATCTGCTTCAATGCTTAAAATCTGCTGACGGTCACGCGGATAATTCGCGGTCAGGGCAACATGCACTCCATTGGCTTCAACCGTTTGGAAAAAGCCCGTTTTTAGGCTGGCGCTGTCCTGTTTTGGCATCACCACCAAAAGCAAGTTCTGTTCATTGTTTTGGATATAGCTTTTTAGCAACTTTAAAGCGTTAGCATCGGGCTTAATATTGCCATGAACTTCAATGGCAAGCTGACTTGAAAATAAGGACAAACTATTGAGTGCATTAAAGACATTTTTCCAGTCATTGACATTGTTGATGTCATGCCGTTGTCGCTCAATCTCTTGCTTTTGCCAACTTGCTCGAAAGGCATCCAGTAAATTTTGCTCAAGCAATGGTTCTTGACCTTGCATAATCCACACGCCGCGAGCTTCATCGACACGTTTTAAGGCTTGCAAATAGTCAAGTTTCATTGTTAAACCTTACTGCTGTGCTGGTGGTAGGCGGTTCGATGAAATCTGACGCACAATTTGCTGCGCGACATCATCCACGATGACTTGATTCAAATAGTTTTTCTCTTGGTCATCGGTATTGACGGTTTCAACGTTGTATTGATAACTACGCGTTGCAACTACGGTCCGTGGTTCAGTGATTGGACGGCCTTGTGCGTCTTCGATACGGAAAGTGACATTGAGGCGTAATAATACTTCAATCAGTTTGCCGTTCAGCTCTAAACGCTGTGGTTTATAGTCTAGCACGCGAAGCACATAGGCATCTGATCCAGTGCTCAGCTGTACACCCGACGCACCTAAATAAATGGCCAATTTTTCATGCAGTTCATCGGTGTTCTTCGGAAGCACCAAATTCATTTTTGAATAAGCAATCGGTGTTGCGCTTGGATTGGTGCCTTTTAAATGAAAGCCACACCCGACCAAGCCAGCACTTAGGCCACAAGTTAAAACAATAGCTGCCAAACGTTTGCCTAAATGCATGTGTTGTCCTCTGTTTGCTCTTTTTGATAAAAGAAAAATAATATGTCGTGATTGTATGTGCAAAGCCCGTTGACTGGCAACGGGCTTTGTTTGGGTTTTGTTTATCATTTTCAGTTCCTTCTCCCTTAGGGAGAAGGTTAGGATGAGGGGAGTTTACCTCTCCCTAGCCCTCACTTGCAGAATTGTTTAAAGCAGTGCTTAAACAATTCTTCAGGAGAGGGAACTTAAGAAGGCGTTTTAAAGCTTTTTAAACCACCAAATTCACTAATTTATTTGGCACCACAATTTCTTTCTTGGTTGGACCTGTCAAGAATTGTTGAACTTCTGGTAATGCTTTAGCCAGTGCAAGCAATTCATCTTTCGATGTATCGACAGACACTTCTAATTTGCCACGCAGTTTACCATTCACTTGAACAACAATCGTTTGCGTATTACGTGTGAGTGCAGATTCGTCTACAGTCGGGAAAAACACGCTGGTTAAGTCCAGTCCAAATTCAGCCAATAAAGTCTGGCTTAAATGTGGTGCAAATGGCGCAAGTAAAGTTAAAAGCGTCGTAATCGATTCACGAGCAACCGCAACATCATTATCATTTTTCGCTTCAAACTTATTGTTCGCATTTAACAGTTCCATCATTGCTGCAATAGCCGTGTTAAAGGCATGGCGGCGTTCGATGTCATCACCCACTTTTTGAATGGTTTCATGCGTTTTACGACGTAAGTCTTGTGCTTCTGTAGACAGTTGAGCAGTATCAATTGCAAATGCTGCATTGCCTTTTTCAAGGAAGCTGGCAACCAAACGCCATACACGTTTCAAGAAACGGTTTGCGCCTTCCACACCTGCATCAGACCATTCAAGGGATTGATCTGGTGGCGCTGCAAACATCATGAATACACGTGCTGTATCTGCACCGTACTGATCAATAATGGCTTGTGGGTCGATACCGTTATTTTTCGATTTCGACATTTTCTCTTGGCCGCCAACAATCACGTCTTGACCATCGCCTTGGTATTTCGCAGACAGAATACGCCCTTTTTCATCACGTTCGAGGTCGATATCCGCGGGGTTAAACCAAGTTTTCTTGCCTGATTCAGCTTCACGGTAATAAGTGTCTGCCAAAACCATACCTTGAGTTAACAGGTTGGTAAATGGTTCATTGCCTTGTACTACGCCTTCATCACGCATCAATTTGTGGAAGAAGCGTGCATAAAGTAAGTGTAGAATCGCGTGCTCAACACCACCGATGTATTGATTTACTGGAAGCCATGTTTGGGCAGCTTCAGGTTTAACTAAACCACCAGTAAAATCAGGAGATGCATAACGTGCATAGTACCAAGATGACTCTACAAAGGTATCTAAAGTATCGGTTTCACGACGTGCGTCGCCGCCACAGCTTGGGCAAGACGTTTGATAAAACTCAGGCATCTTGTTCAATGGGTTACCCGAGCCATCAGGTACGACATCAGTTGGTAAGACCACTGGGAGTTGCTCTTCAGGTACAGGAACCTGACCACATTTTTCACAGTTGATCATTGGAATTGGACAGCCCCAATAACGCTGACGCGATACGCCCCAGTCACGTAAACGGAACTGGACTTTGGTGCTTGCAAGAGTTGTTGGTTCTAATTTTGCAAGGAACGCATCATAAGCAGCTTGAAAGTCTAAACCGTTAAATTCAGCAGAATTGACCAATTTACCCTCTTTAGAGCCGTACCATTCTTGCCATTGTGCAGCATCAAAGTCTGCATCGTCTGCACCTTGAGCATCAATCACTTGTTTAATGGTTAAGCCGTATTTATTGGCAAATTCAAAATCACGTTCGTCGTGTGCAGGTACAGCCATCACTGCGCCAGAGCCATAAGACATCAACACGTAGTTGGCAATCCAAACAGGAATGTCTTCGCCAGTAACAGGATGCTTCACAGACAGACCTGTTGCCATGCCTTTCTTTTCAGCAGTGGCAAGGTCAGCTTCAGCCACAGAACCCATACGGCATTCTTCAATAAATGCTTTAAGTTCAGCATTATTTTCCGCAGCTTTCAGTGCCATTGGATGTTCTGCTGCAACTGCAACATAAGTCACACCCATTAAGGTGTCAGCACGTGTGGTGAATACAGTAAGGCCGTCTGCGTAAATTTCAGGATTCGCTGAAGGGAAGGTGATATCCATTCCTTGTGAGCGACCAATCCAGTTACGTTGCATGGTCAAGACTTGTTGTGGCCAACCATCTTTTAAGGTATCTAAATCGTCTAATAATTCTTGCGCATAGTCGGTAATGCGGAAGTAATACATTGGAATATCACGTTTTTCAACCAATGCACCTGAACGCCAGCCACGACCATTTTCAACTTGTTCATTGGCAAGTACAGTCTGATCCACAGGATCCCAATTTACGGTAGATAACTTACGGTAAATAAGGCCTTTTTTATAAAGCTGTACGAACAACCACTGTTCCCAGCGGTAGTATTCAGGGGTACACGTTGCAAATTCACGATCCCAATCGACTGATAGACCCAATTTTTTTAATTGGTCACGCATATATGCGATGTTTTCAAAGGTCCATTTTGCAGGTGCAACTTGGTGTGCAATTGCAGCGTTTTCAGCAGGTAAACCAAAAGCATCCCAACCCATCGGTTGCAGGACGGTTTCCCCTTTGAGCCGATGGAAACGGCTGATGACATCACCAATGGTGTAGTTACGTACATGACCCATATGCAGTTTGCCACTTGGATAAGGGAACATCGAGAGGATATAACGACGTGGACCTTCTACAGAGTCGGCAACTTTAAAGGCTTTACGAGCTTCCCAGTCTTGTTGGACGGTAGGTTCAATCGCGCTCGCTTGATATTCAGGGTCAATGTGAGTAGTCATATACGTATGTAGAACAATGGTTAAAAAGTTTGTTGCACAGCATAGCGCAAAATGCACCTAAAAGTGAATTTTGCGCTATGTTTTGTGCAGGAAATTAAACAAGCTGAAAATAAATCTGGAACCGTACGGAATGATTAAACCGCAGGGCGGACTTGTTGGCCTTGTTCAAGTGCTTCATTCGCTTCACGTCGTTGATTTTCTAAATCAACTGCTGGTGCTGCTGGCGCAGCACTCGGTACAGCATTGAGGGGAGCTGGTACGGTATTCGGCATATTGGCAGGTGGAGGTGCTTCCGATGACGCAGCTTGTGGCGAATTTTTCCAACCATAGGTATCGACTTTGCCTTTTTTCTTTGCTGTTTTGGGTGGAGGTGTCGTGGTGTAATGTGTCGAGCCTTGGCTATCAACCCACTTATAATACGTCTTGGCAAAGCTTTGTGTACTTCCCATTGCAAGCCCCATCCCCACCAAACATGCTGTCATTCTTGCAAACTGAATACTCATCTACCATTGTCCTTTTTATATCCGTAATCATTGGATTTTATCGGGTTTATCGTTGTCGTTATTTTATGCCAATTTTAGAGCAATAAGCAGTGTTTGATGCATTTTTTCATCTGTGTTTTTGAAATATTTTGCAGGTCAAATCCTCAGTTTAATGCGTGAAATATGCGTTATGGCACAGTATGAAAATAAGAAGGTTATGCTAAAACCTGATGAACAAATGCTGATCTATATTTAAAACTGAAAAAATCTGAGATAGATGTTGGATTTAAATTTAAGTGAATATCTTATTAAACTTATTTATAGGTTTTATTATGTTTTTTTATTAATAAATTCAGTGAAATAGAAATCTATTTGTTTTTGCACTAAAAAACCGAGAAAAAGCGACTCAGTTTTCTTTGTTCGCGATGAATAAAAAACAAACGCTCTGTAAATAAACAAAAAAAAGCTAATTTTTAAACTTGACTTTAGTCACGAAACTCCTAAAAATGCTGTCTTTAGTTTTATATGCCTTTACTC
>Ga0207918_100130_pt1 | contig 12324 bp, 17 predicted proteins | sample DeeseametaMP0440_FD_184211 | JGI IMG/M metagenome (GOLD analysis project Ga0207918, IMG submission 184211) | Marine microbial communities from the Deep Atlantic Ocean - MP0440 (SPAdes) | ecosystem: Environmental > Aquatic > Marine > Oceanic | place: East of Rio de Janeiro, Brazil, South Atlantic... | reverse complement strand
TGGCTTCAATTAATTTGATGGCTTCAGCTTTAAATTCTGTGGTGTAAGTCTTGTGTTTCTTGCTCATGGTAAACTCCTGATGAGTGTGTTTAGTTTACCAAGTTAAAACCTCCTGTTTTTTCAGCACACATCACTCAAGGAGCTGCGCCTGCACGGCATGGCCACGGCCTGGGCGGAGTTGACTGCGCAGGGTGAGTCGAACACAGCCTCGTCCAAGTGGCTGCTCGAACACCTGCTGGAACAAGAGCACACAGATCGCGCCATGCGCTCGGTGAGCCACCAGATGAACATGGCCAAGCTGCCGATGCACCGCGACCTGGCCGGCTTCGACTTCAGCGCCTCCAGCGCAGACGCTCGTTTGATCAGCGAACTGGCCAGTCTGGCCTTTACCGACACCGCGCAGAACGTGGTGCTGATCGGTGGGCCTGGCACCGGTAAAACCCACCTGGCCACTGCGCTGGCCGTGTCCGGCATCACCCGGCACGGCAAGCGCGTGCGCTTCTACTCCACGGTCGATCTGGTCAATCTGCTGGAGCGCGAAAAGCACGACGGCAAAGCCGGGCGGATCGCCCAAGCTCTGCTGCGCATGGATCTGGTCATCCTCGACGAACTGGGTTATCTGCCCTTCAGCCAGGCCGGCGGTGCGTTGCTGTTTCACCTGCTATCCAAGCTGTACGAACACACCAGCGTGGTGATCACCACCAACCTGAGCTTCGCCGAATGGTCGAGCGTGTTCGGCGACGCCAAGATGACCACCGCCCTGCTGGATCGGCTGACCCACCACTGCCACATCGTCGAAACCGGTAACGAGTCCTATCGCCTGCAACACAGTAGCTTGGCGGCCCAGGCCAAGATCAAATCACGGGAGCGAAAGCGTAAGGGCGGCCAGGAACCGGAGGACGATGAGCCGTTCTGATTTCATGGCGACGACGGCCTGCTACATGGCTGCGTGTGGCAGGTCTTAAACAACTGAACTGGGCTAGCGAAGGAGTGGGGGCAACAGCAGCTGCGCTGGTAGACTTATCCACAGTTGCTGGTAACAAAATCAGCAATCCGCCCTGGGTCAAATTTCAATCGGCAGGGTGGGTCAATTTTCCATCAGCGCCAACACACTAAGCAACCATCAGAAAATTTTGACTGTACGCCAAAAAATTCGCATCTACCAGCATCTAAACAGGCGTTGTTGATTATCATAAAACACTGACACTGTATTATATAATCGTGCTTTTGTGTTATTTTTTTAATATTTACTGATTACGTACTTGCTTAACCACTCAGTTGCGCTAGAATTAATAGACGCGAAATTTAAATCTCTAATTTTCCAACACTTAGTAAAACCTCGTTTGCCATCCCACTACCATTGTAGGAGCAAATCAGGAGACATAAAAAATTAGCGGTAGCGTGCCTGGCCCTCTAGATAAGTATTGGAGACTGTAATGAAGTTTGAAAAGTCACAGACAGCAATCGACCACCTGACTCCCGAGCAACACCGAATTACCCAGGAGGCGGGCACCGAAAGGCCCTTCACGGGCGAGTACAACGACAACAAGGAGCCTGGCATCTACGTCGACATAGTGTCGGGAGAGCCACTGTTCGCTTCGACGGACAAGTTCGATTCGGGTACTGGCTGGCCCAGCTTCACCAAGCCGATCGTTTCGGCAAACGTGAACGAGGTGCGGGACAGCGCACACGGCATGGTCCGGACGGAGGTCAGGTCAGTACACGCAGACAGTCATCTCGGCCATGTGTTCCCCGATGGTCCTTCCGACCGCGGCGGTCTGCGGTACTGCATCAACTCAGCGTCCCTTCGCTTCATCCCGCGCGACGAGATGGAGTCCGAGGGATACGGTGAATATCTCGATCAAGTAGAGGAGGCTTAACATGCATCAGCGCGCTGTTCTCGCAGGAGGATGTTTCTGGGGCATGCAGGATCTGATCCGCAAGCGGCCCGGCATCATCTCGACCCGTGTGGGTTACACGGGCGGCGATATTCCGAACGCCACGTATCGTAATCACGGCACGCATGCCGAGGGGATCGAGATTGTCTTCGACCCGACAGTGACGAGCTACCGGAACATCCTGGAATTCTTCTTCCAGATCCACGATCCGACGACGCTGAACCGCCAGGGCAATGATCGTGGGCTCTCCTACCGGTCGGGCATCTATTATGTCGACGAGGAGCAGAAGCGCGTCGCCGAGGATACGATCGCCGATGTGGATGCCTCGGGGCTGTGGGATGGCAAAGTGGTGACCGAGGTCCAGCCGGTCGGCGAGTTCTGGGAGGCCGAGCCCGATCACCAGGATTATCTGGAGAAGCGCCCGGGCGGCTACACCTGCCACTTCGTCCGTCCCGGCTGGGTGCTTCCGAAGCGCCAAAAGGTTGACGACGTACAGCCAGCGGCCGGGACCGCGGCGGAATAGGCTTCACTGCCGTTGCCACTGCGCCGGTCCGGTCCGCAATCTTCGTGACCGCGTCGTTCAGCGACGCGGTCATCGAACCCTACTTCAGAGTGACGGCTCGTTCCAGTCAGTCGCCATCGCAACACCAGGATCGCAGATTTATGCCAGACCTCTCGTCCTTTCCGATCACGCAGCGCTGGCCGGCATCTCATCCCGATCGCCTGCAACTCTACGCAGCCCCTACGCCCAATGGCGTCAAGGTCTCGATCATGCTTGAGGAGACTGGCCTGGCGTACGAGCCCCACCTGATCGACATCTCGAACAACGAGTCGAAGGATCCGGCGTTCGTGTCGCTGAACCCGAACGGACGCATACCGGCGATCATCGATCCGGCTGGCCCTGACGGTAGACCCATCGCCTTATGGGAATCCGGTGCGATCCTCCTCTATCTGGCCGACAAGACGGGTCAGTTCATCTCCACCGAACCAGGCCAGCGTTACGAGACCCTAGCGTGGGTGTTCTTTCAGATGTCGGCCATCGGGCCGATGTTCGGACAGCTAGGCTTTTTCCTGCGATTTGCCGGCAAGGACTATGAGGACAAGCGACCTCGGCAGCGCTTTGTTGATGAATCCAGGCGTCTTCTCGGGGTCCTGGATCACCGGCTGGAGGGCCGCGAATGGATTGTCGATGATTACTCGATCGCGGACATTGCGACGTTTGGCTGGGTGAATGCGCTGGTCGAATTCTACGCAGCGGGCGACATCCTCGGCCTAAGCAGCTATTCGAACGTGCAGGCATGGCTCGAACGCGGGCTGGCGCGACCGGCTGTACAGCGTGGCCTGCGAATTCCTGCGAGGCCTGCATGACCATTATCGCCGCATATTATTACAACGAAGGTAAGCGAGTCCGTGAAATCAGGCTCGATGAGCACGTCGAACTAAACGAGAATCGCTCGGGCTTCTGCTGGATCGCGCTTAGCGAGCCCACCGCAGACGAACTCAGCGCGATCCAGACGACGTATAACCTCCATCCTTTGGCGATCGACAACGCCATGCACCCGCTGTGCCCGCCCAAGCTCGAGGTCTACAACGATGAGTTGTACGTCGTCGCCCAGACCGCCGAGCTGGTCGGCGACCGGATCAGCTACGGCAAGATGGCGATCTTCACCGGTCACAATCACCTTATCACCGTGCGGCACGGCAATGCCGGAGCGCTGGGCAAACTTCGGGAGCAACTCGAGGCATCGCCGACGCAGTTCGGCAAGGGTGTCGACTATGTGCTGCACGCGATCTTGCACCGAGTGGTCGACCAGTATCTGCCCATCTTCGAAATGATCGAGGACGACGTCCTGGCGATGGAGCGACGGTCGCTGCACGATTTCCTCGGGCCAGAAGAGGTGGCGCGAATCTTCGAACTAAGGTCCGAACTCACGCGGTTCCAGCGCACGCTCGGGGCTATGGCCGAGCTGGTGCGAAAGCTCGTTCGCGGCCACTTTCCCTGCATCAGCGCCGAAATGACACCATATTTCCACGACGTCGCGGACCATGTCCACCGCGTGCAGTCCATGGTCGACGGCCTCCTGCTTGTCCTGTCCACGGTCTTCGAGGCCAGCAGCCTTCTGGAAGCGCAAAGGATCGGTGTGGTCACTCGCCAGCTCGCGGCCTGGGCGGCGATCTTGACGGTCCCGACGGCGATCGCCGGAATATATGGCATGAACTTCAAGCACATGCCGGAACTGGACACGCCATATGGCTACTTCGTCGTGCTCGGAGTGATAGCGGTGTTCTGCCTTCTCCTGTTCATGCGCTTCAAGAAGGCCAAGTGGCTATGAGTAACGCACTTCGCGAGCTTCTCCGTCCGCCGAGTCACAGCGCGCTTTGTGCGCGAGCGTGTCCAATCCAGTTCAAGATGAAGGTGCTTCCATGACCTCCCAGGTGACCGACGTTCTAGAAGCAGTCCAGTCATTCATCGCCAACGGCTATGACCGCGAATACCGCGTCAAGGACGGCAATCTCGTCGATCTCGAACTAGGGTCAACCCTCGATGCATGCAGCATTCGCGTCGATGCGGCGTTGCGCCTCGAGAGCGGGGACGACGGCGAAGATGCCTCCAACATCTACGCGATCACCGATCCGGCGACAGAGCATAAAGGCCTGTTGATCGACGTGTTCGATGAAATCTGCTACCGCGACCCAGTTCAAGAGTCGGGACCTCAATGTAGAAGAAGTTGACTAACGAGCATTCGCGTCATCCGATCAAGCAAGCTGGAGACATTTATGAAAGCCATTGGTTACAAGGTTCCGGGACCCATCGCCGCGGATGCCGCGCTGGTCGACATCAATCTGCCTCGGCCTGTCGCTGCAGGATACGATATCCTGGTTGAGGTGAAGGCCGTCTCGGTCAACCCGGTCGACTACAAGGTCCGCAACAGCACGCCGCCGGCAGATGGCGATTGGAAGGTGCTGGGATGGGATGCCGCCGGGATTGTGCGCGAGGTCGGCCCCGACGTCACGCAGTTCGAGTTAGGCGACGAGGTCTATTATGCCGGATCGATCACACGGCCCGGTACCAATGCGGAGTTCCATCTCGTCGACGCCCGGATTGTCGGTCACAAACCTGCGTCGCTCTCCTGGGCGGAAGCGGCGGCGCTGCCGCTGACGACGTTGACGGCCTGGGAGGCGATGTTCGACCGCCTGGACGTGGCGAAGCCCGTACCCGGTGCGGCGGAGGCGATCCTCATCATCGGTGGCGCGGGCGGGGTTGGGTCGATCGCCGTCCAGATCGCGCGACAGCGCACGGACCTCACCGTCATCGCCACAGCCTCTCGACCGGAAACCCAAGAGTGGGTAAGAGGGCTTGGAGCTCACCACGTCATCGACCATTCTCGTCCGCTCGCGCCACAGATCGCCGAACTCGGCATCGGTGCTCCCGCTTTCGTCTTTTCGACCACACATACCGAGCAACATGTCGCCGACATCGCCGAACTGATCGCCCCACAAGGACGGTTCGGACTGATCGACGATCCCAAGGCATTCGATATCATGGTTTTCAAGCGCAAGGCGGTGTCGATCCACCACGAGCTGATGTTCACGCGGTCGATCTACGGCACGCCCGACATGAATGAGCAGGGCGAGATTCTGGATGCGATGGCAGCGCTGGTTGACGACGGCAAAATCCGCACGACGCTGACCCGGCGACTGTCGCCGATCAATGCCGCCAATCTGAAGACGGTGCATGCACTGATCGAAAGTGGCGCGGCTAAAGGCAAGATCGTCCTCGAAGGCTTCTAACGACCGCGATCGCCAAACATCTTGTCCAACCTCAAAAAGCCGAACGGGTTATGCCCCAGCGATGAGAATCCCATGACCAAATCTATTGCCACCGCCTCGATCAACCGCGAAACCGCAGTCGCCCTCATCGACGCGGCGCTCGCTGCGGCCCGTGCCATCGGCATCCCGGCTGCCGTCGCCGTCGTCGACGCCACCGGTAACCTGCGCGCGTTCGAGCGCACCGACGATGCGCCGTTCCTTACCGTCGATGTTGCCATCGACAAGGCCTGGAGTTCCGCCTCGTTTGGGTTCCCGACCCATGTCTGGAACGACTATGTGACCAACGATCCAAAAGTGGCGCCGCTAGCCTATCGCCCTCGGATGGTCGCTGTCGGCGGCGGTTATCCGATTCTGGAGGATGGGAAGTTGATCGGCGGCATAGGCATCTCCGGAGGCAACTATCAGCAGGATCAGGATGCGTGCGTCGAGGCACTCATGAAAATCGGGTTCCAGTTGCCAGCCTGACGACTGTGAGGCCATCACCGGTGGTAATGGCCAACAGATCCAACCTTTGAGAGGCCTAATGATGGAAGCGTTCGTCGTCTTTACGCGGGAAGAAACCAGCGACCCACATGCACTCGCAACCTATTCTGCAGGCGTCGGACCATCGTTCGATGGTCACGACGTTACCTTTCTCGCCGCTTATGGCGCGATCCAGCATTTGGAGGGCGGCGGTGACATACCGACAGAAGCACTTCGGCGCTGACCACGAGGTATCGGCGTGTGAACTCGCATCTTGGGAATCTGTGGGGGGGACCAAGACAGCGGCGCTAGGGGCTCATATCGTCGATCGGATCAGAGAGTTGCTCGGCGAGAATGGGTTATCTATTGCCGAGCTGACGGAGCGGAGCCGCCCTCTCCCAACGGATTGATTCAATCGTTGACGCTCCTCCTATCCGGATCCGGGTTTTCGCACGCTGATCAACAGAGTTACAGCGCGCAACGCCTGTAGTGGGCATCAGGGGATGGGTGGCAATCAGGATGATTGCCCACCTTCCAACGATTAACCTTGCTCAAGTTGCTTCACTAGTCGCTCCGCGTCGAGATGGAAGTCCGAGAAAACAATGCTACCGCCAGCGTCGATAACCGTAAACCACGGAGTTCCTCGTGTGCGGTAGTCTTCCATGAAGGTTGGAAACGGCGAGCCGGTCGGTTGCTCGTCGTGACCGAAAACGATAGGAAGCTCATACTTGAGCTGGTTCACGCGCAACTTCTCGAAGGTATTCTCATGCGTTCCTTCGAAGACGGTCTGGATCACTGCGAACCCCACGTCTTTTGAGCTCAACGCTGCATGCAACTTTTGTAGCGTCGGAAACCCATGCAAATGGCAACCTTGGCACCAATGCTGGAAGGCAAACAAGATTTTCGGGCCGGGCCCGATATCTGACAGTTTGAACGGCGCGATACTTTCCCCATCTTTGCCAATCCATTTTTGCACCCGCAGCTCAGGCGCTTGTCGTTCGATCTCGTTCATCTGATCCTCCAACCCCGATACAGAAGCTTAGTGGATGATCGCGCGTCGCGACGGTGCGCGAACGTCCGACCTTATTTTCCCTATTTCCTGAAGCCAGAATAGATCAGATCGACATTTCGTCCTTAATATACTCAAGCTGCCGGCGAGCGCGAACTGGGCAACCATGCGCTGGTGAGCCTTGAGCTTTGCACGCTGCCCATCCGTTTGAGAGCGAACCTGCAACTTCCGCTCCGCATACCGCAGATCAGCGTACGCAGCCTTGGGGTTATCTACCCTATAGCCATTGGGTATTGGGAATCATGCTGGCCTGACGCTATGTTCGATACGCGATTTTTTACGATGATAGAGCATCTGTATCTGATTTTTAGTCGATTGGCTTATTCGGCGGATGTGCGGGCAAATGCTTTACGCAGAGTACTGAAATGAAGGCCGGCTTCGGTCTGCCGTATCGAGCAAGAGGGGTCACTATGGTCACCAGAGGTTTCACCGGTCGCGGTTCAGGCGACCAGTCCGATCGGATTCCGCCAGGTCAGCATCTGGTGGAGGATTTCCCTGTTCTGTCGGCCGGCCCTACGCCGAGGGTAGAGCCCTCCGACTGGAAATTCACAGTCAAAATTGGTCCGAAGCCCGTCAAAACGTGGAATTGGGGCGAATTCAACACTCTACCAAAGACCCAGGTGACAAAGGATATTCACTGCGTCACCTCTTGGTCCAAACTGGATACCGTTTGGGAGGGTGTACTCATTGAAGACATCCTTGCAGATGCAGAGCTTGATCGGCCTACCGATTTCGTCTTGGCGCACTGCTACGATAATTATTCGACAAACGTCCCTCTGACGGATCTGCTTTCCGGGAAAGCGATGGTCGCCCTCAGTTATGCGGGCAAGCCACTTTCCCGCGATCATGGGGGGCCGGCGCGTCTTCTAGTGCCGCACCTTTACTTCTGGAAATCCGCCAAATGGGTGAATGCGCTGCAATTCACGACGCGTGACGAGGCCGGCTTTTGGGAGCTGCACGGCTATCACATCTACGGCGATCCGTGGCGCGAACAACGATACACCCATGACTGAAAACGAAGCGCAAGTCCGTTCGTGGCAATCATGCGTGATCGACGACATCATCCAGCAAACACCGAGTATCAAGAGCTTCTTCCTTCGGTTGAGCAAGCCGTTCGCGCACACCGCAGGTCAGCACGTCGATATCCGGCTGACCGCGCCCGACGGCTACAGTGCAATGCGCAGCTACTCGATCGCGTCATCGGCAGTTTCGACCCCGATCGTCGAGATAGCTATCGAGCGCATGCCGGATGCCGAAGTTTCGCCGTTTTTTCACGACATCGCGGCGATTGGTGACGAAATCGAAGTTCGCGGTCCGCTCGGTGGCCATTTCCTTTGGCCTGAGCCTGCCATAGATCCGGTTCTGTTGATCGGGGGAGGCTCCGGCCTCGTGCCGTTGATGGCAATGATCCGGCAGCGCCGCGCATTGGCCCAAGCCGTTCCGACAGCGTTGCTCCTGTCCGCACGAACCGCCGAGGACGTTCTCTTCTCAGAAGAACTTCATTGCATCGAAATCAGCGATCCGGCGTTCGTCCTGGCGCTCGCGATTACGCGCGAGAAACCGGTTCGCGCATCGGACTTTGCGCGACGGATCGACGGCATGATGGTCCAAGAAATTCTAACCAGGCTTCAGGGAAAGCCGACGCAAGTGTTCGTCTGCGGGTCTAACGGATTCGTCAACATCGCAACCGATAGCGCGCTGCTGGCGGGCTTGGACGCCTCCATCATCAAGACGGAGCGCTACGGGGGCTAGCGGCGCGAGCTATCTCACGTCGCGCCGATCGTAGACGTGCGCCCTGGGAAGCTTTGGCGATCAACGTGAACCGTTTTGCCGAACACAGTCTTCGTACCCCCCGGCCTCTAGAACGCCTTCGCTCGCGATACCTGGCTCGACATCAAGCTCAATTTGAAAGTTCCTGCACTATCCGTCGTCCTGATATGCTCGACCAGCATGATGGGCGATTCGAGCGGGACCGCTTCCGTCCCAATCGAGGCTCGGTTACCTTAGAGCATCGGCTCGGCGCTACAGGAGGCGCGTGCGGCCTCTGCCTGGCGGTGAAAGCACTTTGGGCCATGTCGCCTGGATAGCGGCCAATCGTCAGCATCTGCTCCGATGTCGGCCAAGGTGCAGTCGCCATCTTTGAACGCCGCGAATTGGAGATCAACGCCATGACAGCGATCCGCGTGCAACTGCCGGAGATGCAATATGACAACTGATGTATTGCTGTACACCACGAATTGGTGCCCGTTCTGCCGCCGAGCGAAGGCGCTCCTCAAGGAAAAGGGCGTGCGATGGAAGGAGCTCGATATTGAGGCGGATCCGGCTCACCGGCAGGCCATGGCGGAAGCGTCGGGGCGAAGCTCCGTGCCGCAGATCTTCATCAATGGCACCCTTATCGGTGGCTCCGATGAGCTATTCGCGCTCGATGTCAGAGGCGAGCTCGACAAACTTCTCGGGCGCAACCCGCCTGCCACCTGAGGAGGTGCGGCTTGGGGCAGCCAGCCCGCGAGCCTTCGCCGGTTGATGAATACAAAAGGAGAGTCCGTTGGTCTCAGCCATCTGGAAAGACACTACTATCGCCACAAGCGACGAAACAGTCATCGTCGAGGGAAATCACTACTTCCCACCGTCAGGAGTCGACCTGAGCCTGCTTGAGATGAGCCCGCACACATCTGTCTGTCCGATCAAAGGCGCCGCGCGCTTCTTTCATGTTCGCGCGGGTGACGCGCTCAACGTGAACGCCGCTTGGACCTATCCCGCCCCCACTCCGGATGCCGAGGGTATCCGGGATTACATCGCTTTCTGGAAAGGCGTGGACGTTGCCTAGCAGACTGGACGGACGACTTCGCTGATAGCCATGCGGGCGCCGACATCTCAATTATCCTGCCCACCCCGGGCCTCGTCGGCTGCAGGAATCTGCCCGGCACCTTAGCGCGACCCGGCACTGGCGGTCTCGCACCCGCCGCGCCTCTGTTCTATCAATAAGGATGGATGACATGGAGCATTCCGAGTTCGATGCCGCTTTCGCGAAGCTTGCGGAGGGATACAGAGAAGGGACTTATGAAGGCCGGCGTTTCAGCTTGATCGTCCGGCGATCTGGGGACGGACGTCGCAACAGTCTGTTCGCCAGGGAGTTGGACGGGACTGACATTGTCAGCTTCAACCTCTTCCGCGTTACATCAGATAGGACATTGTTGAAGCCGTGCGAAATGTCCGCCGAAAAGGTCGTAGCGTTCGTGCTGGAGTTCCGACCGGACACCTGACGGGCAGAAGAAGATCCCGGCCAACCGGCGCGCCTGCGACGGCCGGCTATCTAAGGCTGCGCAAGCCTATAGCCGCAGCTCATTGCACTTCGTCTGGCGAGGAATTCAACATCGATACGTCGCCATCCGCGGGGATATCGGTACAGGCGCCCGTGTAAGCCAGATTGAGAAATCCTAAGCGATGACTAACACCAATGACGCCACCCTTCCGACACATTCTATTCTTGAGGAATGCACAGCGATGGCTGTCGTCAACGCTCTGAAGATTATTCTGAAGAACAGCTACGCGATCTACCTTAAGACAAAAAATGCCACTCGGGCGCATCCCGCCCCTACTTCAGGGACTTTCACTTGCTTCTCGCTCTGTCACTCACAGCATCGGCACGCCCATGACGCATGGTATCCAGGCCTCATAATTTTCCCATATAACCTTCTTGTCTTTTGCGCACCCAGAAAGACTCGAGGCTTTAACTGGACAGATGAGCCCTCGAGGGTAGTGTTCACCTGATTGGCTTTCTCATATCTGATGTTGATTCGCACAGTGTGCCAACCAGGTGATAGTTTCAAAAAACCTGCGCTTCAGAGCGAATTAGACGATCTTCGATAAGAGCGATCCGCCTCAAAATCCAAAACATCTAACATTGTCCTAGAGCCATATTTGTACCTAGTACTATGGCGCTCCCATTAACACATTTGATGATGCACAGAAAACTTAGCTCATGATAGCTTTCAGCTAACAGCTATTCGGAAGCCCGAAAGGATTCAACCGTTTAAGCGTGAACCGTCGATTATAAATACTTTCGTAAGTTAGCTTTAAAGGACGCTTTTAGTCCTTGTAAATACGCATTACGACTCCACAGCTACCAAATCCATACGGCGCCAGCAACCATTAAAACACCCGACACTACTAAAACAATAGTAGAGGCGCGATTGCTGCCTTTCAAAGTATGACCAACACCCACATCCATAACTAGGTGTCGAATTCCGGCTACGAGATGATAAATAAATGAAGAGTATACCAACCAGAAACTAACTTTGCCGAAAGGTGAAGAAAAAATCTCCTTGACTTCATTAAAACCCTTTTCTGACTCCAACGATTTGCTCAGCATATACAGTATCAGTCCCAGAAAAATAAAGAGCATAATTCCTGAAATCCGGTGCAGAATCGATGTAAGCGCCGTGAGAGGAAGCTGAATGGTTCGAATATCAAGATTAACCGGCCGCTTTTTATTCATTTTGACTCCAGTCAACAATTCTAGTGGGGGATTTCAGTTTTCGATCTCATTCATCATAGCAGCTGTAACGGATTAGTGAAAGACATCCTGTTCAGCCCTATGCTTTGGGCTACTCCTGAATTTTCATCTAGCTATGTTACTCAGATTCAAATTAAAGGCACACGCATTTATGATTCACTTTGCAGTTATACTGGCGTTCGCACCTATTTTTATAAGTTGTCAGACAGTGAGTTTGGGTGCATGTATCAAAAACGTCCGTACCCACAAAACGACTTTCTCTTAATTGATGTGTGCTGAAAAAACAGGAGGTTTTAACTTGGTAAACTAAACACACTCATCAGGAGTTTACCATGAGCAAGAAACACAAGACTTACACCACAGAATTTAAAGCTGAAGCCATCAAATTAATTGAAGCCAATCAAGGCAATGTCTCGGAAACGGCTTTGTTGCACAAACCTATCTGTAAAGGGTTTTTCAGCGATATAATTTTCAAATGAAGAAGCCTACACACAAAATCTACCGCACAACCAATTGGCCCGCATATAACCGAGCACTCATGAGTCGCG
>Ga0207918_100126_pt1 | contig 12573 bp, 5 predicted proteins | sample DeeseametaMP0440_FD_184211 | JGI IMG/M metagenome (GOLD analysis project Ga0207918, IMG submission 184211) | Marine microbial communities from the Deep Atlantic Ocean - MP0440 (SPAdes) | ecosystem: Environmental > Aquatic > Marine > Oceanic | place: East of Rio de Janeiro, Brazil, South Atlantic... | reverse complement strand
GTCTGATAGAAACCAAGATGCATTGCATCAAATTATTAGGCGATAAACTCCGTGCGAGAAACTTTCAAAGCCAAGTCAATGAGATTCATGCACGTGTGGCCGTATTAAATAAATTTACAGATTTAGGTCGACCTCACACCCAAGTTGCCACTTAAATTTAGATAACTTGGAAGAAGTTTAGCTTTTGAATGTTTGTGCAACAAAGCCGTTTTGAACTGCAACCCACCATTTATTTAGTCCTTGCAGCCTTTGCAATGGGTATGGGCTATGGCGCATGGAATATTGGTATATTGCATGGCAATGTCACGCTCTTGGCTGCTGCGTCGTATTTTATTCCTGTATTTTCCGCTGTAGTTTCCGCCTTCATTTTAAGTACCCATTTAACTTTCAGTTTTTGGCAAGGCGCGTTGATGGTCTGTCTTGGCGCTCTACTCTGTTGGGTTTCGACCAAAACCAAAGCTTAAATGATTCAAAACAGCGTCTCTTTCAAGCCAATTTTCAGCGCTAATCCTTATGTTTTAAACCAGTAACTTAATAAAAAAGCCAACGCATGTGATCTCATCGTTGGCTTTGTATTGTTTTAAACAAAGTGGATGGATATTAGCGTTCACGCAGTGCTTCTTTGGCTTTGTTAAACGGTTTAATTAGATAGTCCAACACAGTCTTATGCCCCGTTTTAATATCCACGACTGCCACCATACCCGGTGTAATGTTAAATTGTTTACCCTGCTTATTGATGAGTTTATCTGAATCTGTACGGATATAAGCACGATAATAGAACTGATCTTGTTTGACTTCGTCTCGTAATGTATCTGGTGAAATGACCGTCACTTTTCCATGCAAACCGCCATAAATTGAATAATCATAGGCCGTCACTTTCACCAAAGCTTCTTGGTCAGGTCGAATAAAAGCAATATCGCGTGGCGAAATGCGGGCCTCAATTAAAAGCTGTTCATCTAAAGGAACGATGGTCATCAACTTTCCATTTTGTGGAATGACACCACCAATGGTCATGACATCAATTTCTTTGACAATGCCCCGTACAGGTGACTTAAAAACAGTGCGCTGTAAGGTATCCGTTTTGCCTTTAATCACCTGTGCTTGAGTTTCAATATCAATATTGGCTTTGGCCAATTCTTCCCGTGCTTTCACATAATATTGATTGCGAATATCGTTCATCTGATTTCGAAGGTCATTGGCCTCTCGTTTCAAACGAAGCACCTCTACTTCACTAGCTGCCCCTTTTGCGACAAGGGGCTCTGTCATCGCAAGCTCCTGTTCCACCAAAACCAAAGCCTGACTTAAGCCAGATACCGAATCATTTAAATTCGAACGGCGAGATTGATATAATGCAGTTTCTTCACTGACTAACTTAGGTATTTTTAGCACATCTTCTGGAAATACCAAGGGAGTAGCGTTGACCTCCGCACGAAGTCGTGCAGCAGTCGCTTTTGACGCAATTAAGAGTGATTCTGACTCACCTACATTTGAAGCAAAACGCGTTGGATCTAGCTGTGCTAGAACTTGTCCTTGCTTTACAATTTCCCCTTCACTGACATACAGTTTAGTTAAAATCCCGCCTTCTAAGGATTGAATCGATTGTTCTTTAGATGATGGAATGACTTTACCTGAGCCTGTAGAGACTTCTTCTAATTCAAAAAACCATGCCCAAGCCAACAGCACAAGTAATCCAATACAAATCACCCAAATGAACTTGCTAACACTCGGTAAAGGCGGTTGAAAGTTGAGAGCAGAAACGCTTTTTTTACTAGATTCCGTTTGACTCATGACTTCAACACCTCAGCAGTTTTTTGTTGTTTTGATTGATTTAGAATCTGATCTCGTGGTCCATCCATTACAATCTTTCCGTCGTTCACCACAATAATCCGATCGACAAGTTCTAAAACCGCACGACGATGCGTCGCAATAATCATGGTTTTTGGTCTTAACCAGTGCTTTAAATGATCAATTAATTGTTTTTCTGTGACTTCATCTAAAAATGACGTTGGTTCATCGAGCAGTAAAATATTCGGCTGACAAATCAACAAGCGCGCCATTAACAAAGCCTGACGTTGCCCACCTGAAAACCCAGTACCACCTTCTAAAATTTGAAAATCAAGCCCTTCCTTTTTAGCTTGAATAAAATCGAGTGCACCTGTAATTTTTAAGACATTTAAAATTTCTTGATCACTGGCCAGAGGTGCTCCAAGCGTCAAATTCTCTCGAACTGTGCCAAAAAAGAGATGTGCATTTTGATTGAGCAATCCCATATCTCGCCTTACATCTGCGGGATCAATCAGTCTTAATTCCAGTCCATCGAGTTTAATTTTGCCTTGTGTGGGTTCTTGCATCCCCGATAACAACTGTAATAAGGTCGATTTACCTGCACCATTTCGTCCAAGAATCGCAATTTTTTCGCCAGCTCTTATGACCAATTTAGCAATGTGTAAGTTGGGCTTTTCATCTCCATCACTGTATTTAAAACTAACGTCTGTTAAGTCATAATCACCATTGATCACAGGTCGATGAATTAAATGTGCCCGCTCAGGTTGATCAACAGCACGTTTCATCAGTTCATCTAGACCTGTTTTTGCAACTTTTGCCTGTTGTAAGCGCCCAAGTACCCCTGCAATTTGGGCTATAGGTCCAAGCATGCGAGAAGACAGCATCGAACATGCCACCAATGCCCCCGTTGTCATTTCACCTTTCATGACCGCAAAACACCCCACTAACACGACAACAGCAAAGGTCAACCCTTGAATCTTCTGTGTCCATGCATTCAACACACCCACCAACTTTCTCTGACGCATGGAAATATCAGCAGAAATTTCATTCATACGGTTCCATTGATTTTGAAAGCGAGACTCAGCTCTAAGCAGTTTAATGTCTTCAATACCCTGTACCACTTCAACGAGCATGGCATTACGAATCGCACCTTCACGCATACCTTCTTTAGCCAATTTTGCTAAAGGCTTTTGAATCAGTAGACCCGGCAAAATCATCAAAGGAACAACCACAAGCATGACCCAAAACAGATTGCCGCCAATAAGCCAAAAGATTACTAAGAACATTAAGAAAAAAGGTAAATCGGCAATTGCTGAAATGGTGGTTGAAGTGACCAGTTCACGAACCCCTTCTAATTCTCTAATTTGAGAAATAAATGTCCCTGTTGATTTTGAGCGTTCTTTATTTTTAATGCGTAAAGCATGACCAAAGACCCGATCCGATATCTTTAAATCTGCTCTTTTACCAATAATGTCAGATAAAAAAACCCGTGCAACGCGTATCGAAAACTCAAAAATTGCCGCAATTAATACTCCACCTGCCAGCACCCACAACGTTGGGATTGACTGTGCTGGAATGACACGGTCATAGACATTCATAGAAAAGACGACGGTTGCTAATGCAAGGATATTCGCCATTAAAGAGGCAAACATAATGTCGATATAACGTTTCCAGTCTTGTAATACAATGCCCCAAAACCAACTGGCTTCATAAGGCTTGATGTATTCATCAACCCGGACATCACTCACCGATTTTTCAGGTCGAATGATATAAACAAAGCGAATATGTTCTTGTAGTTTCGTAATGGTATAGGTTTGTGTAAGCCCTGCGTCAGCACTAAATTGGATGCTGATATTGCCTTCTGAATCTGCTTTTTCAATTACAGCAACTTGTCCATCCGATAACTCGACAACAACAGGTAATAACCATGGATTGAGCAAATCTTGACTGAATGGTACTTGACGTAAACTCATCCCCAGTTGACGGGTCATGAGTGTCAGAGTCTCTACAATAGAATCACTTTGATTCCAGTTGAGTTGCAAACGCAGTTGTTCTTCTGATGTTTCAATACGATAGTGCTTTGCAATACTAAGCACTGCTTTTAGCCATGGTTGGTAATTTAATGAACTGCTCATGACACCACCTCAAGTCCCTGAATAGGCGTATTATTTAATTGATAAACAGCTCTACTACGGCCAGTAATTTCAATATATCGAATCAGTGCTGTATAAATATCATAGCGAGCAGCTTCAATTTCCTGAGCTGCACCATGTATTGCTTGTTCAGCATTGAGCAAGTCAACAACAGTTCGTGTGCCTAATTTATATTGTTCTTGATAGAGTTCTTTGGTTCGTTTTGTGGTTTCACGTCGTTGAGCAAGAACCACCATTTGCTTTTGCTTACTTTCCACTTCTGTCTGAATCAAACGAGTTTGATCCAATACATCTAAATAAACAGTACTGACTTGTGCTTTAGCTGCTTCCTCTGCATAACTAGCAGCACGGTTTCTCGCACTAATCGCTCCACCTTGAAAAAAGGTGCTTGAAGCTTCAAGCATGATAGAATTATAAAAACCATCATCTTCGTTATTATTTGGATTACGACCATTTACCGCCTGACTCAGGCTGCCTTTAATATTTAACGTTGGATAGACATTTAATTTGGTTTGCTGCTTCTGAAATTTCGCAATCTGAACTGCAGTTTGTGCGGCCATCATTTTGGAAACGTTATTAAAATCAATTTCATCGTATAGCCCTGCTTTTTCAACTAAAAAACTGGGCATATTTATATTTACATTTGAAACGTCGTATCCCAATAAAGTTCTGAGTTTTTGTTGATACTGATGTAATTGGGCTTCCTGAACCACCTTGGTCGATTGCGCTGCTTCTAAATTTGACTGCGCTTGAATCGGATCTGCTTGACTACTAATACCAGCTTGTGCACGTAACCGCGCTATTTCGGCGATACGACCAATACCACTAATTTGTTGATCAGCAATTTTTACGAGCTCTTCATAGCGTTTGATGTTCACAATTGCATTGGCTACTTGGTATGAAATATCATCAATTTCAAGTAATAACTGTGCTTGGTCTTGCATCAACTTTGCTTGTTCGACAGTCACAGCACTTTTTATTTTGCCGAAGTCATAAAGCATTTGTGTCGCAGAAATACTAAAAACTTGTCGGCCACGCTCTCCTGTCGTAAAGTCGCCAGTATTAAATCCTCCTGAAATTTGAGGAAAATACTGTGATTTAACGGTATCAATGTTTGCTTGCTGCTGAGCAACTTCCGCAATGCCTTGAGTAATTTCGGGACGACGTTGCAATGCCTGCCGAATCGCATCTAAAAAATCCAGTTGGCTTCTTTTTGTTACAGCGACAGTCCTTACACTACTACTAGGCATGTCAGTCGTCACTGCGGCGCTTATTTTTGGTAACTCTTGGACTGACGATGTATTGGTGAATAAACGATTAAAATCATCAATTTTAATCGTATTGGCTTGATCGTCAGGTTTAGGCTGCCATATTTGATTGATTTTACTTTTAACAGAAGATGGTTGTTCTGTATTGGCACTTGCAAATGTCACGGGAAACAATAGAACTAAACTTAAATATAAAGAGGAGTGCCAAAAACCAGAACTCTTAAGCATACAAATAAAATACGTTCTTTTTTCGGCAATAGACCATTTGTTCATTAAAAAGATGGATTCAGATTTTAATTCAGAGCGAATCATTTCCTTTTTTTTCATTTATAAAATTTCTCATTTGCCAACATGCGCACTTGCTGTGTCTTCGGGTACTTTTTTTCTGTTAGCAATTTTTGCATGGCTTCTCCGCCTTGCTTTTTATATGTTTTACAGTAGGTTGCTGAAACAGCCAACTCATCTAATGCCCGCCATTCATAGACACTAGCATCAACAAATAAACCATCTGTTGGTACAGGAATATCAATTGCCTGAACTGCAAAATAACAAGCTAGATCAAAATCTTTTTTCAATCGGTAGTAACGAGCTAACTCGTAAAGTGGTTCTGCACGATGTTGCTTAGCTATCCAACTCTTTAAATATTCATGATGTACAACTCCTTCATCCAACCCCAAACGATCAGCCATTTGAGCTGCACGTAGCTGTGCCATCCAACGTTCTTCTTCCCAACCCTCTGCAGCTGCCCGCTTTAAATAGAACTCTCGACTCTTTTCAAACATCCCAGCATCACGGTAACTTTGTGCCAAATAAAAAACATAGCGTAAATTATCTGGCTCATCTATGAGTCCTTGTTCTAGCAAAGCAATATCATTGAGATATGTATTTTTATTTTTTGCTCGAGCACCATCATGCTGAACAAATATGTTCAAGCCTTCAAGTGTTTGCCAACGGTGTAATTGCTGTGAGTGAAGGTATTCATGTATGACCCCTTTCCAAGTCCATTCTAGAGCTGTAGAAATCATGGCATTGCGTCGATAACGCAAAGCGCCATAAATCACTGGAAAATAATAGGCTTTCGCCGTAAGTGCAGGTAAAACAAAATCTTCAGCGGCTTGTAACTGTTCATCCGCATCAATGAATAAGAGATAATCCGCAGCAGGCAGATCTTCTGAGACTGCAAGCTGTAGTGCCTCTGTACGGTTGTACCCAAAATTTTTCCAAGGCCGTTCATATAACTGCCCAGGAATGTCTTTTAAATAGTCTTGAATAATGTCCTGTGTTCCGTCACTAGAACCGGTATCTACAATGCACCATGAATCTATCCAAGGTTTAACTGACGCCAAACATCTTAAGATGACATGCGCCTCATTTTTAACAATCATATTTAGGCGAATATGCTTTTTCATTTATTACTTATATCCAATTCATCAAATACATAGAGAAGAGATGCTTTGTGTTTAAACCCACAAAGCATCCTTTTTATTCATTTCCTTCTGTTTAGAAAATGATTTGATTATTGTCTAACAGTGTTTTGAGTTGATCCTCAGCAGTAGCACCCAAATCAATAGCATTGATATTATTGAGAACCAAGAGATCTGCTTTACCAAAACCTCCTGCACTGCCATCACGGTCAATTGCAATCACTGCATGTCCATTCACATCAGTTGTCACAGAGATATAGTTACCTATATTAGTCGCAGTCTGTTGCCCATCAAGCAATGCAGAAACATCAATTTTGTCCGCCCCTGCACCGACAGTAAAGTCAGTCCAAGTATCGACTCCATTGCCACCTGTTGGCGCGTTACCTAGATTATCGAGTAGTTCATACAACACGGTGTCGCTACCTAAACCACCTATGAAGGTGTCATTTCCTGACCCTCCAATCAGTAAGTCATTCCCTGCACCACCAATCAGTGTGTCATCACCATCGCCACCACGTAACAAGTCATTGCCTGAACCACCTGTTAATGTGTCATTACCAGCATAACCATATAAACGCACCCCATCGGTTGCGGTAGATTGGTCTAAAGCATCTACACCTGTCGTACCCTCAAAAATAAACTCACTACCATTACTGAAGTTATCCAGTAGGTTGATATTAATTAGACTACCGCCACTCTCCGTTGAGGATGCACCTTGACTATCAATGGCTGTCATTGAAACTGAGTTCAGTACATTTGTAGTTAACAAAGTACCTGTAAGTAATGTGCCATCTTCCGCATGCATTTCAACGGCAGCCAATAACTCATTAATAGCCAAGTTACTAATGGTTCCACCATCTAGTGCCGTAATGATGAGTGTATTGCTATAGCCGAGTAGATTGAGTAAACCACCATCTGTCACTGAGGTCACTTTCAAACCCAGCTCAGTAGCCAACTCTGTACTTACGGTAAAGTAAGCACGTGTTAAGCCAACATTAACTACAGGTTGATAAACCAATTCAACACGTTGCAGGTTGTTGTTTACATCGACAACTGAATAAGCTTGGCGACTTAGATCAAGTAGACCTAGTGCATCTACACCGATTAAACCTAAGAGCGTAGATACTTCTAGGCTAATCTCCGGAGCCACATTATTTGGATCAAAGTTAGGTTGATATTGATTGGCATCCTCTAGACTACCCACGCCTAAATCCACAGTATGGGTATCGGTATCTCCATCGCCATCTTTAACTTCAATACCAATATTTAGCTCATTATCCGTTTTAATGGCATCATAAGTAGCTTGGTCAACCGTTTGCTCCCCAATCACCAATTTTCCAGATTTAAGCAAGTAAGAAATTAGTTCATCTTGAGACGCAAATTGCCCTACAAAGCCAGTTACACCTTCCAGAACAATAACTTGATCTACTCCACCATTTCCTGCTGTGCTGATATGAATTTCTGTATTGCCTGCTACTTCAACAAACGATACATAGTCCCCAATGTTGACTGAACTTGTACCTACTCGGTCTGCATTTGGCAACAACCCGGATAAATCAATAATGTCTCCACCTTGGGCAACTGAACGAATATCAAAATCGATGACTGTATCTCGTGCAGGAGTAACAGTCGTGCCTTGGTCGCCAGACTCCCACTTAAAGACATCACGACCTAGGCCGCCTGTAAGCGTGTCATCACCTTTGCCACCAATAATAATGTCATTACCTGCACCAGCATTAATTGTGTCATTTCCAGTACCACCGCGGATAATGTCAGCAAAGTTACTGCCAGTGATAGTGTCATCGCCATCTAAACCAAAGATTTGAACAGACGATGTCGCACCACTTTGGTTAAGATTGGAACCGTTATCTTTAATCACAGTAGTATTCGACTGGATTCCATCACTAAGTAGCCCTAACTGAATCGTTAAATCTTGAGATTCTGGAGCGCTTAGTGCCCCAGCCTGATCTGTTGCTTGTAGATTTAAAGTAGTGAGTAGATTCAAATTTGAATCAAGTAGATCTAACAAACCACCGCCACTATCTGTTGCTTCAACTGTCCCTAATAACTGATTGACAGCTAATGAGTCAATGACACCATTAGCAGTTAGCGACTCAATGACTAAGCTCGCTTTGAAGTTATTATTATAATCACCCGCAACAGCTGTAACTTTTAAACCTAACTCAGTTGCCATCTGAACATCATAATCAAGAACGAGTTTGCCATTTAATACCTCATTCAACAAGTCAGTTAATGGCTTAACAACTGGTGCTACTATCCCTGCAATTAAACCATTTGGATTTGTAATTAACTGATCTATAAGATCTGTAACACCCAAACCCTCCAAGAGATTAGCAACTACATCTCCTAACCCTAAAATATCTCCTGGAATATTTCTTAATCCATCAACAACGCTATTCAACTGCTGTGTAACCAATACATCTAATGCTGAGCTCAAATTAGAGGTTTCATATCCAACATTCACCTTGGTCAAGTTCTCATTGTTATCCGAAACGGAGAACGTCTGTGTTTGTGAAAGATCTATCACGCCCAATGCATCAGCATTGATAATGCCTCCACCAAGTAAGCCGCCAGCCCCTGCAATGTTTGCCTCAGGCGCTTCATTGACTGCAAGACCTTGACCTGTAACTTCAACAGTATAATTTCCGGTGTCTAAATTCACCGTAATTGTTTCACCACGAGCAGTAGTAACCACTAAAGACGTATCTGAACCATCCACTACAGTATGTGAGGCAACAACACCTGAGTTACCAAAGTCATTAGGTGTTGTCACTGTCGTACCATCATAAGTAAACTCGATACCTTCAATAGTTACTTTACTGACATGTGCTCCCTCAGCATCGCCACCAAAGGTTTCAACAGCAGAGCCACGGTAAGTTTGCGGTACGCTGATATCGAGCGTATCTGCACCTTGTGTAATTTGCTGTGTTAAGTTAGCAGTGCTATCTGTCGCTGCAGTAGGCACACCATCTACAACGTCTAGTATCAATACATCATGCGCAACACCACCATCGAGAACAGGTACAGTAATTGTGATTTTGTCTGCACCAGCCAATGCATGATCCAAACTATGGTTTTGAACAATCGTATAGTCGCCATTGTTATTGATCGTGATACTCAATACTGGTTCTGCAAGACCTGCTACCGTTGCAACAAATGGACTTGCTGCTGTTCCTGCCCCACTCCAAACCACAGCAACGCCACCTACAGCAAGTGTAACTGGGTCACCATTGCCATCCACAGCTGTGACTGGCGCTGTTGCATGATCCATCGTTAGGCTTGTACCTGTTTTAACAGTACTGCCTGTAACAGGTGGATTTAAACCAACTCCTGCAAGTTCAGAGTCATTCAGTACGGCTGGAATATCTAGGGTATAAGCCGCATCAGCCGTTGCAGGTGAAGCATTTCCTGCAGCATCTGTAAATACAGCCTCTACAGATACATTTCCTGCACCATCTGCAAACTGACTACCTGGAATACTGGCTGTCCACGTATTGCCCGTTACTATTGCTGGATAATCCGCTCCATTCACAGTAACTATGACGGTTGTAGTGGCTGCATCAGTTGGAGTCGTAAGCGTTCCTGTAACCGTGATAGTGCCACTCGCCTCGGTTGTGTCAACTACACCATCCACAGCGATAGGCGTATCAATTGAAACAGCGCCGCCTGTTGGTGCAACTGTATCAATTTCGAAAGTTAATGATGGTGACGAAGTCGAAGTATTCCCGTTAGTGTCCGATACCGTGTATGTAATAATATAATTATCATCATCCCAATCCGCTGCTGGGGTATAACTCCACTCACCATCAGGCTGAACGATAATTGGTGTTCCTGCTCCAGTGACTGGTGCTCCATTGACATAAAGGTTAATGGTTTCACCCGGAGCTCGACCAGTCCCTGTAATTTCAGGACGGCTATCATTGGTCACAGAATTATTGGCAATATTTCCAGTTTGAAGCTCAACATCATCTACTGCTGTAGGTGCAAGTGTTGGTGTAGCTGGTGGTAAAACATCGACAACAATAGCATCAGAAATTCGATCTACATTACCCCACTCATCTGTTGCACTAATTTCGATTGGGTTCTGACCTTCACGTACCGAAACATTGACATTTAAAGTTCCATTCGCAACTTCCGTTGCACTCAGAACATATTTGTCACCATTAACAACAACAATGTCTCCAACTTGAGCATCGGCTCCTAAAGTAATTTGAACAGGTGTATTGTTTTTACCATTGAGTTCTTGTCCATTTAGCGTACTGTTGTTATCTAAATCATCTGGGAAATCAATAGACTCCACAATATTACGAGCCGCTCCATCAATCTGCACATCCCTAGACGCATCGTCTAATACACCTCCTGCATCTGATATCGTAACCTGCAACGTTTCTGTTTGCCCTTGAGTGACTGGAACACCAGTAAAGTCAACATACATATTGGCTAAATCTGCTGCTGTAACCGTATGTGGAGGTTGACCCGCTAAAGTAACGATGTCTCCTTCGCGGACATCTGCACCAAGCTGGACGCGTACATCTATTGTGCCACCATTTCCTAGCTCACTGTTATCAATAATATTATTGCCATTCGCATCATTAATGATATTTACATCACCAATATATTGTCCGTCTAGCACTTCAAAGAATTTGAAATCTAGCTCTGTTTGTCCATCCGTATTAGAAGCATCTACACGGATGAAATTCAGACCATCTACTACAGTTACAGGAACGGTTATTTTTAAAGCATCAATTTCAGTTTGAGTTAAGGTGTACAAAGTTCCATTAACAACTATCGTATCCCCAACTTTAGCATCTGCCCCTAAAGTGATCGTGACTGTATTTGTTTGTTGGTCACGAATTTCTCCCTGAGTTAATTTTCCGTTTGTATCGGTATCTGCATTTAATGTAATGCCATTAATCAAATCCGCAGATCCGCTCGCTCCCGTTGCGCCTGTCGAACCAGTGGCTCCTGTAGCACCTGTATCACCCGTTGCGCCCGTAGCGCCCGTAGCACCTGTGGCACCTGTAGCTCCCGTGGCACCATCAGCACCATCTGCGCCTGTGGCTCCTGTTGCACCATCAGCACCAGTAGCACCATCTACGCCAGTAGTGCCTGTAGCTCCCGTTGCGCCTGTGGCACCAGTAGCGCCTGTTGCACCTGTGGCACCAGTATCACCTGTGGCGCCCGTTGCACCATCAGCACCATTCGCGCCAGTAGCACCTGTAGCTCCCGTGGCACCATCAGCACCGTCTACGCCCGTAGCTCCAGTGGCACCTGTTGCACCATCAGCACCCGTAGCACCTGTAGCTCCCGTGGCACCATCAGCACCATCAGCACCATTCGCGCCCGTAGCGCCTGTAGCTCCCGTGGCACCTTTTAAGTATTCTATAAGATCGTTAATGTCTGAACCCGGTGGTAATTCACCCGCATCAATCAAAAGCTCTAGTGCTGACTTACCATCTGCACCTGTGGCACCTGTTGCGCCAGTCGCACCATCTGCACCTTTGAGGTAGTCAATCAGATCGTTTGTATCAGAACCTGGTGCTAACTCACCCGCATCAATCAAAAGCTCTAGTGCTGACTTACCATCCGTACCTGTGGCACCTGTTGCGCCAGTCGCACCATCTGCACCTTTGAGGTAGTCAATCAGATCGTTCGTATCTGAACCCGGTGGTAATTCTCCAGCTTCGATCAGCAACTCTAGTGCTGACTTACCATCCGCACCTGTGGCACCTGTTGCACCTGTTGCACCAGTCGCACCATCTGCGCCTTTGAGGTAATCAATCAAGTCATTCGTATCTGAACCCGGTGGTAATTCTCCAGCTTCGATCAGCAACTCTAGTGCTGACTTACCATCCGTACCTGTGGCACCTGTTGCGCCAGTCGCGCCATCTGCACCTTTGAGGTAATCAATCAAGTCATTCG
>Ga0207918_100125_pt1 | contig 12608 bp, 13 predicted proteins | sample DeeseametaMP0440_FD_184211 | JGI IMG/M metagenome (GOLD analysis project Ga0207918, IMG submission 184211) | Marine microbial communities from the Deep Atlantic Ocean - MP0440 (SPAdes) | ecosystem: Environmental > Aquatic > Marine > Oceanic | place: East of Rio de Janeiro, Brazil, South Atlantic... | reverse complement strand
TTAAAATTTGGTAGTGTTTCAAAAAGTATGCTGAAGAAAAAGCCGATTGGATTTTGATAAAATAGAGAAATGCAAATAACTCTAGCAATCAAATGTCCAACCTGCCTCAGTGATAGTATAAAGAAAAATGGTATCAAAGTAGATGGGAAACAAAACTATCAGTGCAAAGACTGTAAACGTCAGTTTATTGGTGATCATGCACTGAGCTATCTAGGATGTAAGTCAGGTATTACTCGTAAAATATTACAGTTGATGGTCAGAGGCAGCGGTATACGAGATATTGCTGAAGTTGAGCGCATCAGTATCGGTAAAGTTTTACGTACTTTAACTGAATCAACCTATGAAATTCAGCCTCAGCAAAGTCATTATGAATCTCTCGAAGTAGATGAGTTCTGGAATTTTGTTGGAAATAAAAAGAATAAACAATGGCTTATTTACGCCTATCATCGAGAAACAGGTGAAATTGTTGCTTATGTTTGGGGTAAACGAGATTTAGCTACAGTCTAACAATTGAAGACAAAGCTTAAACAATTAGATATTCACTACACCCGAATTGCAAGTGATCATTGGGACAGTTTCATCACTGCTTTTAAAAATGGTAAGCAAAGTATTGGTAAATTTTTTACTGTAGGTATTGAAGGCAATAATTGCAAAATAAGGCATAGAATTAGGCGTAGCTTCAGAAGAAGCTGTAATTTTTCAAAAAAGCTTGAAAACCATTTTAAAGCTTTTGATTTAGCCTTCTTTTCTTTTACATCAATAATGGCTTCATTTAAAGGCAGCATACTTTTTGAAGCACCACCAAAATTTTATGTTAAGTAGAGACTAAAAATGCCCTTGATTAAGGGCTTACAAGGGCATTTTGTATAAGGTGTATTATGTTAATTTTAGAATTTCTTCATTAGATAATTTTTGATAAGCTAAATCCATTAGGACTAATTAAGTAAATATGAGCAATTGGGTCAATGTCACACAGGATAAGTCTACAGGTATAGAACTAATTCATGCCCACTTCAAAGGCTTTGCATACGATCCTCATCTACACTCAAGTTATCTTATAGGGGTAACAGAGTTAGGACATCAACAATTCAATTGTAGAAAAAAAATTATTGATAGCTATCAAGGTCAAACTTTCATGCTTGAACCTGAAGAAGTTCATGATGGTAATGCACCAGATCCTCTCGGCTTCACTTATAAAATGATGCATTTAGATCCAGCATGGTTAAAAAAAAGCTATGAAGGAATATTTAATGAGCCTATCGAACTTGCTATCGAATCAACCCTACGTTCTGATCCTCAACTTTCACATTTGATACTTTCAACCTACAATATATTGAATAACAATGAATCTCAATTGATGAAAGATACGTATTTAGATCTTTTATTAGAAAACTTAGTAAATAAAAAAATTTTATATAAACGTGAAAAGTCTATCCAGACATTACCTAATATTGCATTAAAGCTAAAAGAAATTTTACATGAAAGTCTCTTTCATGATTTAGACTTACAAACACTCTCAACATTGGTGAAAACAGATCGTTTTTATATTAACCGTGTATTTAAAAAAAACTTTAACTGTTCTCCACATCAATATCTGATCCAACTCCGTTTAAATAAGGCAAAAGAATTGTTAAGAAAAGGATTATCAGCAACAACTGTTGCTTCATATCTTTGTTTTTCTGATCAAAGTCATCTAGGTCGATGGTTTAAACGTTGTTATGGCATAACATTGAATCAATATCAAAAAGCGTGCACAAATGTTCTAGATATATCTTGAAGATATTTATCAAACTAGCCAAATAGTTTATTAATTTTTGGATTTTATTTTGGAAACGATTTTAGCTTTTTGTGCCTTTTCTTTTGTTGCATCAATTACTCCTGGACCAACCAATTTCCTTATTCTTAGTACAAGTCATCAATTCAGTATTAAAAAAACATTAGGCTTAATCTTCGGTGGAAGTATTGGTGCTGCATCATTAGTCTTAATTACAGGACTTGGAATTGGTACAACATTCAATGAATACCCCAAGATTCAATTAATATTAAGTTTCACTGGCGGCATTTGGTTAAGCTATATTGGATGGAAAATTTTTAATTATAGACCTGATCTAGAATCTAAAATCCAAAATCAAAATAAGAAAAATGGTTTTTTTACAGGCTTCTTTTTACAGTTTATCAACCCTAAAAGCTGGTTGATGGCTATTGCTGTTATTACTGTTTATACAGCACAACTAGCTAACTACTATCAGTCACTCATTCTATTTTCATTCATCTTTATGCTGATTTCTCTACCTTGTTTATTTATTTGGGCTTATTTAGGAAAAATCACAAAAAAAATACTTTCTACAGCTCATCATATGGTGCTCTTTAATCGAGTATTAGGTACTGTTTTACTTATTTCAGTATGGTATCCAATATTGCATGCTATTTAACATAATGGCTGTTATACGAAACGAGAGTGTTAGAACCCATTTAAAGTGTCTATATTCTCACCAATAAAAATCCCAGTTTTATAAAACTGGGATTTTTTTTATTTAATACCTTTATAAATATCAGATAAATAATTCAATGATTGTCCAAGAGCATATCCTAATAGCGGTGGCACAGCATTACCAACTTGAGTGTATTGAGGAACTTCAAATTTTCGCATCTGGCCACCAGTAGTTACTTTAGATAGAAACTTAAAGTTATCTGGAAAAGACTGTACTCGTGCCATTTCTCGAACAGTTAGTGTTCTTAAATCACGGTAATGGCAAGCATCGTCAGGAATAGATAAAGCTGCTGGTGCTGGTTGGTTCGCAACTAAAGCCTTTTGAGTTTGTTTCTTCGTTTGATGTAGCTGTAAATAAGCTACCAGCTCACATTTACTCAAAAAATTAGTCGCTTGGCCACCTTCATTTAAAAAGCTTAAATTTTTTAATTCATCAAATGCATTATCAGAGAGTAAAGAGGTTAAGCCTTTAAGGATCTGTTGTACTTCTTTTTTGGTATTTGAAGAAACCAAATTTAAATTTTGGTATAGCTTAAAACGCTTTTTGACATGAATACCATTCGCTCTAAGATCATAATTATTTAAGCTCTTATGCTTAGTCAGCAAAGGATTAAACAGCGCATCTAACTTTTTAACATATTCAGATTTTTCTTGATGATTTTCGATAGAAAGATCTTGAATTGCATCAGCTACAGAAAACTCTTTTCCTTTGTAAGTAATTAAAGGCTCTAGAAAAGTGCCATGAAAAAATGCTGTATCCTTATCAACATCAAAGTACTTTAAATACCCATACTCTAAATCAGTATCTAATTGAACCTTCTCAAAAAATTGATGACTATGTTTTAAAATCTCTTGCTCTTTTTTATTCAATTTATGGATTATTTCTGCATAAACATCTGCACGAATACCTAAAAGAATAAAACGTGGGCGGTTCTGTGCAACGCCAGCATATTTAGCATTTACATGTAAGCATAAAGGAATGTAGTTGATCTTTGAAAAGGCCTTAGCAACCTCATACCAGGCATAGAATTGTCCAGCATCGGTATTAAAAGCCCTTAAAATCCCAGAAACATTCTCTAAAAGCACAAACTTAGGGTGAGTAAGCTCTACAAATTTGGCAAACTCCCAAGGTAAAGTATTTCGTTCATTACCCAACTGTCTTAATCCAGCCAGACTGAAACTTTGACAGGGTGGCCCACCAGAAACGAGATCTAAACCACCATCTAAATGCTCATCTTGTATTTGTTTTAATAATTCAGGCTGTTGTTGTAATAATTTATTGAGTTCTACAATGCTACCAACAAGTAGTTTTTTATTGAGTTGGGTATTTTGATCTAAATCACTAAAGCCACTCTCCATGATAGGTGGATAGGTTTTAGGATTTTCTCTTAGTCTTTTTGATATTTCATTTTTAGGAAAATTTGAGTTAACCCAAAGTGTATGTTCAGGATTCTGTACATCTAAACTTTCATTAAAAAAATTATAAGCAAAGGTTTCGGCTGCCATTGGTGATAATTCATTAGCAATAACCAAGTTATGCCCTGAAGCTTCTAAGCCTAGGGATAATCCACCACAACCAGCAAACAACTCAATATAGTTCAACCACAGTGCCTTAACGTCTAAAATATCGTGGCATATTAAAGTACACTCAAACCAAAGTCCAGGCATTTATACAATTTAAGATGAATCAGCGAACACCAATTGACCTAAGCATAGAACAAACAGAACTTTCATTAAAAAATAGAAAATACCTTGCTCAAAATGGTATTGATTATGGTTTATTGTCCATTACTCAAACTGGCCTAAATAAGTCTATTATGGATGCCGTCGGATCCTTACGAGCATATCTAAAAGACAATCAATACCATGATTACTCTGAACAAAAGCAAGGAACCCCCTATAAAGTCTTAAAACCATGCCAATTGGTAATTTCTGATACAAATTATCAGGATCAAAAAGTTAGCCTATATCGCCCTGAAACAAAATCAGGAGATCCACGGATTTGGATCTATGGACTAAAAAATGTAGCTACCCCTGGCGATGAACTGGCACTGGTTATTAATAAAGGGAATTTATATGCGTTTAACATCTCAAAATTAGATTTAGCCCAGAACCAACTTTTAAATAAGATCATTCATGACTATGAAGCAACGGCAATGGAACTACTTGGTCTATTAGAGAATTTAAGCAAGAAAGGACGATTACCATCTGTGATGCAAGGCCGGCATGATACTGCCATAGGCCGAACAATTGAATATGCTTTAGGCATTCCAATTAACTCATCCCCTTTCCCTGACTATAAAGGCATCGAATTAAAAGCTGGTCGTCTAAATAATGCATCAAATCGTACAAATTTATTCGCTCAAGTCCCGGATTGGTCAATCAGCACATTAAAAAGTAGTAAAGAAATTGTTGATAAATATGGTTATGAACGTGGTGAGGATTTAAAGCTTTACTGTACGATTACAACACAAGCATATAATTCACAAGGTCTTGGCTTTGAAGTTGATTTTGAAAAAGATCAACTTAATGAGCTACATATCAAAGATGGACCAGTAGTAAGTTGGCTAGGTGATACACTAAGAGCTAAATTACTAGAAAAACATCACGAGACTTTTTGGATCAAAGCTAACTCAGATATAGAAAATGGCGATGAATTTTTTACATTAAAGTCAATTACGCATACTAAGAACCCTGTTTCAAGCCAGTTTCTCGTTCTTATCGAACAAGGGATTATTACGATGGATCACTTAATTAAACGTAAAGATAAAACAGGTAAAACAAGTGAAAAAGGCCCATTATTTAAGATTAAACCAGAACATTTAGATCTTATTTTTCCAGAACCAAAGTTCTACACCCTATAGAGTAGATTAAAATTTAACATAAAAACTCTTATGCGAAATTCATCTGTAAGCCCAAAATAGAAATGTCCGGTTTACCGAATGCTCGACCTAAGATCTCAGAACATAAGAATTTGATGATCCCCCTGGTTCTCAAAACTCGATACTTTATTGAAAAGTTCTATCGAGGCTTATAAGTTCCTGAAACAAAAAAATGCCTGAAGTTCAGGCATTTTTTACATCATCAATATCTACTAAAAAGCTTACAACAATCAAAAAACGAGAGTTTTATTCTTGTGAATACGACTTAACTTTTTCAAAAATTGGATAGAAATCTAATCCCTCATCTTTCATCGTAGAAATCAACGCAACGATTACAGCAATATGTGTAGGAACCACACCTTGTTTACTGTAATTCGTAATCGAATTAGGTTTCATATCCAATAAGGCAGCAAATTCCTTAATTGAAAGCCCTGCTTTACCGACAAGACGTTGAAATTCAGTATATGGCATTTAATTAAATTTATAGAAATGGTGTTTTGAGATTATAGCATAGGGTTATATTTACATAAAAACACATAAAATTATGTGGTAAACACATAATTTTATGTGTTATAAATAGCTTATCAACTAACCTATTTATCCTTACTATCGGAGAAATGTAATATGTACTCATACCCGGATTCAAACACTGAAAAGAAAATTGCTCTCATGATCATCAATGACTTTTTCATTCAAAAAGCCCATGAACTGTGGATTTTTTTACAACTCGATCAGTGCTTTAATGATTATGAAGCCACACTGATTTGGACTCGACGTTATTTAGAGAAGCATCCTGAGTGTGAGTACAGCGATATTCAAAAAGCCTTTGTTTCTTGTTTCCCAGAACACTTCTTCAGCTTTGACTGTTAATTTATGAGAGGCACGGTAAAAAATCGAAATGGGTAAGTAAATCCCAAATAACAGCCAGTTCATACAACTGGCTTTTTATTGTTACGTATAAATCTAAGACTTTCTTTGAACATACAAAAATTGATGTTCCACGGCTTCTAAGACATTGATTTTAGGTTCAGGATTGGGGCTGCCATGACGTTACTTTAGGGTGTACTCTAAATTTACATAACATCTCATCTACGAAATGCAGCAGCACGCGCTAGGATCCAATTAAAACTTTAATTGGGTTCACATCAAATACTCTATTGATCACGATAAGCTCGAACTTTCTCAAAAATTGGATAAAAGTCCAGACCATCATCCTTCATATCTGAAATTACGACTGCAATTACTGCAATCGTAGTGGGCACTTTACCGTTCTTTTTATAGTTGGTAATTGAATTTGCGTTCATATCTAAAAGCGCTGCAAATTCTTTAATAGAAAGGCCAGACTTACCTATAAGTCTTTGAAATTCTTCGTAAGGCATAGTTTTAAAAGCAGAATTGTTTTGATGAAAAAGTATAGCACAGATCATTTATTTACATTTAAACACATAAATAATGTGATTAACACATTATTTATGTGTTTAAATAATCTTATCAAGCAATTTTACTCTTTTGATAGGACTTATTTTTATGAACCATTTCGTACAGCCCAAGCTTCTTATTTCTTCTCAAGCAAAAAAGATTGGATTGGCATTAATTAACGATCTTGAACTTTGTATAACAGCACGATTGGCTTTTTATCTGGATGTAAATCCTTCCTATGACGGCCATGAGGCAACATTCATTTGGATCGAATATTTTTTACAAGATCATCCTCAAGCCGAATTTTCTGAAATTAAAGAAGCCTTTTTAAAACTTATTCCTGAATGCTGCTAAACGATGATAATGAAATCTGTATTTTATGAGTCAAATACAGATTTCAAATCTCTCTTTTTACAATCAATACGATTAATTTTTAACCAAAAAAAGCATCCATTTTTAGAACAAAAATAATAGTTTTATTCCTCAAATTTTCCAAAAAATAACACCCTCTTTAAAAATTCATCCGTTTTGCGCTTTAAACAGACTTTATTTTTTCAATGCTGATATAACGAGTTCAGACCCTAGCACGTGACCCAAGCAAGCCTACCTGTATTACATTTTTTTCAAAAATTACATACAGGGACTTGTTAGGGGTTTCACCCCTAAGACCCCGAAAAGCAAGAGCAAAAGCACGTTGAGAATCTGACATGTTACGCACAAAAACAAAGTCATTTCGTTTGACTGAATTGCAACTAAAGCAACTCGAAATCCATCTTAAAAAAGAAAACTCAGAGTTTTCAGATTTTCTTCATTCATTAATTCAACGTGAGATCATGCAAGACACTGTCACCGTTCAACAGATCCAAGACGAAATAAAACCCCTTAGAACAAAAGTAAAAACAGTCGTTGAAGTCGTCAAACGCTACCAAAAAACTGACCCTGATTTATTGCTCGAGCTTGCCAAAATCGGCAACAACATTAATCAGATTGCACGTGCATTAAACATCATCAAAAACGCAAATCCGCAGGAACAGCGCAAACTCGATATTTTAAAAATTTTTTTAGTTTTAAAAGCCATCCAAACTGAACTAGAACAAGTTTTCCCAGCTCTGCCAAAAATCAGCCGACAAAGCCCGGAAAGACTTAAAAAACAGCTGTCTTCACTTCAACTTGCGGAGCAAGACGAAAGTGCATATTAAATTCCTCGAGCATGGCAAAGGCAGTGCCGCCAAAGCATCCGCATACGTACTCGACAAGCTTGATCACATGGGGAATGTTCGCGCAGGCGTTGAAGTTTTAAGGGGGGATGCAACTACGTTTAACGCGATTTGTGACTCCAGCCCGCACCTGTGGAAATACACAAGCGGAGTCATCGCTTGGTCAAAAGAGGATGCCCCAACAGACGAGCAGATCAAAGAAGTCTTAGACGACTTTGAACAACATGCCTTCGCAGGACTGGAGCAATCGCAGTACCACCTTTTTGCCGTTTTACATACGGATCAAGACGGCTCCAAGCACATCCACGTTTTAACGCCTCGACTCGATATCGAGAGCGGAAAATCACTGAATATTGCACCGCCAGGGCATGAAAAACATTTCGACTCGTTACGAGACTACTTCAATACGAAATATGAGTGGTCACGTCCTGATGACTTTCTTTTGATGCGAACCACCCAAGAGCCAAACCACATCGCAAAGCTGAATGCACAGGCAAAAAATATTCTTTCAAGCCAGGAGCTTGAGAACCTGCCAAAAAAACAGTTTTGCCAGGCGATGGATAACTACGTTCAAACACTCTTAAAGACCCAAACGGCAGAAAACAGGGCCGATATCGTCGCTTGTCTCAAACAACTCGACGGCATTGATTCGATAAAACCCAGCAAAGATTTTTTAACAGTCACTCTCTCCAGTGGAAAAAAACATCGACTCAAAGGCGATTTCTACAATGAAAAATTCGAAATTGGATCTTATTCAGAGCATCTCCGAGCAGCAGCAGAGAACCGAGCAACTGCAAACGAGCTTGCAGCAGCTCTCACAGACGCTGATCAACTTCGAGCAACTTATCGAGCAAAGCGAGAAGCCTATCATCAACAGCACCACGCTTTTACACAACGTACAGCAGACGTCAATAGCGCTAGAATCGCATCTAAACTCGATTTTGAGCGAGATAGAGAATCTATCACCCCATGCGATAAGAACGCTCACAACGAGCTACATGGAGCAAATACAAGCATTACAAGTACAACTATCGAATATCGATATATCGAGCATCGAAACCGTCACAACCAGCATCGATTCGTTTTCAACATCAATCCAGGCACTACAGAAGCACATCAACAGCCAGTTGAAAAGCATCAAGATCGATCAAGAGAGCCTGCAGCAGAGTATCCAAAGCCAAGTCCAACAAGCACTAGCAAACCAAAGCGAGCAGATCCAGAGCGACATCCAGACCTTAATCACGGAAAAATTGAGCGAACAGAGATCCAAATACATTTTTTGGGGGATGATCGGTTTTGGACTGCTGATTCTTTCAATCGTTTTATATCTGGGCTATCAAACCAATACAAATCTGAAGACCATCGAAGCACAGCGAGAAGTCATTCAACAGAACACACAACAAATTTCAAATCAAATCAAAATCTTGAATCAATTGCGGAGATAAGCAATGCAGACAGAAATCGACCTTTTTTTGAAAGAGCAAAACGACTTATTGATTCAACAAAACAACTTGTTAGCAGAGCAAAACAACGTATTGAATCAACAAGTGAGTTCATTAAAAAGCATCTTGAGCAAATACAGCGAAGTCGAGCAGAGCTTACAAAACAAAATCAGCAACTTGAATACCGAGAGAGAAACCCAGCAGGCCTTGATCCTGGCTATGAAATCAGAACTTTCAAAACTCGAACTGGGCAGCTTTTCGGAGCAATTACAGCAAGCATTTCAAAACAATGTGCTGATGCAATTACAGACGCCATTAACGAGAGCATTAAATCAACTGGATTTAAACAGCGTTGTCAGCGATTTAGTGAAGACCGAATTGAAACCCATTCTTTTGAATATCAACACACAGCAGACCGATCTCAAGAACGCACTCTTGAAAATCTCGCAAGTGAAGGTACCCGACAACTTTTACAAAGATCTAAAGATGCAGAGCAAGCAAATCGACATGCTCGTGGAGACAGTGGAAATATTAGTCAAATTAATCAACAACTTGGGGGACTAGAAAAAACAGTAGCCAAAATTCGACTTAAGCCAAAGCCAACGACAGACTTTTATCTCAATTTATTGCGCAATGACAATTATTACCCCGACTATGTTCTTTATCACAAAGAACTATGTGATGAACAGCAACAAGCCTTCAATAACCAGGACACATTACTATTGATTGATTACACACAGAAAAAAGCGGAAAACTTAGAAACCTACATGAGTCGAGCAAGCTCAAATCTGAATGGATTGGACTATGAAAAAATTGAACAGATCATCAAAAATGATCAACGCATGCTGAAATATCTGCAATGCGAGAAGATTTTAGAACGGCAAGATACCCGTTTTGAGCAGCACAGAGCTGCATACCAAAGCTGTTTAAAGCGCTTTGAGAATATCAAACTTGATATTGAGCAAATTAAAAACTCGTCCTCTCAACATAATGTTTCTCAGAATACCTATGAACCTGAATACAAAACAAAGCCAAAAAATGACTTAGATTTTAATTTTTAGTTAATCTAAACAATGATTTACCGAGCGAGTGTCTACGAGCGACAGAGCGATATAAAAATTTCGCGCTGCTCTTTTCCTGATTACAAGCTTCCTTTTGCAGCTAAAGGAGATTAACCGAGCAAAGCGACGACTCTATATTTGAGTCTAGATCGAGCGTAGCGAGTAAAAAAGCTTTATGAGCGAAGCGAATTCCGAGTTGCTTTTGATCTTGCTTTTGACTTTTTTTAAATACACGTAAACATAAACCAAAAAATTGCCCCGTCGAATCGAGCGAAAGCGAGATTCAATAGAGTTTGAGCGTAGCGAAAACCAAGGGCAATTTTTCACTCCTTGGGCTTTTAATTATTTTAAAGTTTTTAAATGCTTTTAGATGGTCTAAAAACCTTTATTTATAACATTCTTAGAGATTATAAAACGAGGTTTACCTTGCATTAAAACGAGGTTTACCTTGCATTAAAACGAGGTTTACCTTGCATTAAAACGAGGTTTACCTTGCATTAAGCGAGTTGATAATATAACCTCGTCTTATTAAATTAAAAACATAATCTTTTCATATGAAAACAGAACTAATAGTTAAAGATAATGCCTTAATTAATGCCAGTTATAACCTTGATCTAGTGGAGCAACGGTTAATTCTTCTAGCGATTCTTGAAGCAAGGGAGTCGGGTAAAGGAATAAATGCTAATGATCCTCTAACAGTTCATGCTGAAAGTTATATCAATCAATTTGGTGTTCATCGAAATACGGCTTATCAAGCATTAAAAGATGCTTGTGATGATCTATTCGCAAGACAATTTAGTTATCAAAGCCTTAGTGAAAAAGGAAATGTTATTAATCACAAATCAAGATGGGTGAGTGAGGTTGCTTATATTGATAATGAGGCTGTTGTTAGACTTATCTTTGCTCCCGCTATTGTGCCTTTAATTACTAGACTAGAAGAACAATTTACAAAGTATGAAATACAACAAATAAGCAATTTAACAAGTGCTTATGCCGTTCGTTTATATGAAATATTAATTGCATGGCGTAGTACCGGAAAAACGCCTCTCATAACCCTGTACGACTTCAGACAAAAAATAGGGGTACTCGATACTGAATACAAACGAATGTATGATTTTAAAAAATATGTCTTAGACATTGCATTAAAACAAGTCAATGAACATACCGATATTACTGTCAAAGTTGAACAGCATAAGACGGGCAGATCAATTACAGGCTTTTCATTTAGCTTTAATCAAAAAAAGTCGGCCATTCAATCTGTCGGATCTAAAAGAGATTCAAATACATTAGACCTCTTTTCAACAATGACAGATAAACAACGTCACCTATTCGCCAATAAGCTATCCGAACTTCCTGAGATGAGTAAATATTCACAAGGTACAGAGAGCTATCAGCAGTTTGCTATACGTATAGCCAATATGCTGCAAGATACAGAGAAATTTAGGGAATTACTTCCTTTGCTCAAAAAAGTAGGATTTCAATGACATTGTTAATTGAAGTTGTTAAATTAATAGTCAATTTTTAACACAAGTTGAAAACTGGTTTACATAATGAAAAAACTGTCAGTTTCAGAACTAGCAAAACTATATGGATACTCTAGACAGGCTATTTATGCCCATATAAATAAAGGAAATTTATCAAAAGGATCTGATGGATTGATTGACTTTTCAGAGGCTTTGAGGGTCTTTGGAGAGCCACAAAAAAACAACTCTACTGTCAACCAAAGTCAATCAACTAACAGTCAAAACTTAACAGAAGTTGACTTATTAAAACGTCAAGTTGAAATACTAGAAAAACAATTAAATCAGGCAGTGCAGAGAGAAAATCAATCACTAGAACGTGAATCGTTTTATCAAGAACAGATTGAAGCTATGCAGCGCTTACTGGAAGCTCCAAAAACCAATATGACTACGTTTACCGATCCGAAATCTAGCCAAGATATAGCAACGGATCCTCGGTCAGAACCTGAGCCGAAACATGACGGATTGACTACTCTGGAGCAGAGGGAAAATAAGCGGATTCCGGTGCCGGATCACGTTGAACCGGAGCAGCCGAAAAGAGGCTTTTGGAGCCGTTTTTTTAGACCCTATGATTAA
>Ga0207918_100111_pt1 | contig 13484 bp, 9 predicted proteins | sample DeeseametaMP0440_FD_184211 | JGI IMG/M metagenome (GOLD analysis project Ga0207918, IMG submission 184211) | Marine microbial communities from the Deep Atlantic Ocean - MP0440 (SPAdes) | ecosystem: Environmental > Aquatic > Marine > Oceanic | place: East of Rio de Janeiro, Brazil, South Atlantic... | reverse complement strand
GTTTGCAAGGCTAAAGCACTTCCGTAGTATTGCAACACGCTACGAGAAGTTGGCTCGAAATTACAAGTCTATGCTGTATCTGGCTTGTACTATGATTCATTGTAAACTGAATTAGGGACACGCCCTAGGCTTTTCTAAATTATTCTTCTTATTACAACGACATTGAATTCTAACGCCGCATCGGTAAGAATGTCAGTGCCTATTTATAACGCTCACTCTATAAAAACTATCTGAAAGAAGGATCTATCATGAAACTACGCATCTTAAAGTCTGCGGTGACCAATCCGTGGTTCAATCTTGCCACCGAGGATTGGATATTTAATACGCTCAATCCCGACTCACACACGCTTTTCTTATGGCGCAACTCTGAGACCGTGGTCATTGGTCGCTCACAAAACCCATGGGTAGAATGCAAGACGGATAAGATGGCAGCAGACGATGTCTTTTTGGCGCGGCGTCAAAGTGGTGGCGGTGCGGTATTTCATGACTTGGGCAATACCAATTTTACTTTTTTATCCCCAAAACACGCGTACGACCAAACGGCCAACTTTACCATTATCATCAATGCGCTAAAAAAACTGGGTATAGATGCCACCTTATCTGGTCGTAATGACATGCAAGTCGGCGATAGAAAAATATCAGGCAGCGCCTTCAAACACGCCGCCGATCGCAGCTTTCATCACGGGACACTGCTAGTCAATGCCAATATGCAAAAGCTTGGCGACTATCTCAATCCGCATCCCTTAAAGCTCAAAGCAAAAGGCATCAAATCGGTACGTGCGCGCGTGGCAAACTTGGTAGAGTTCAATGATGCCATCAATCATGAGACCTTGTCTGATGCGATTATCGAGGCGTTTTGTGAGTATTACGGAGAGACTGCGCCAGTTGAGCAGTTGGATGAAGCCAGCCTTTCCCAGCAGCCGGCTCTAAACGCTTACTACCAGCAGATGGCTGACTGGGATTGGCGCTTTGGCAAGACGCCTGAGTTTAGCCATCATATCGAGACGCGCTTTGATTGGGGCATGATGGATGTGCATATGGATGTCAAGCAGGCTGTGATTACGGAGGTTGTTATCTTCTCTGATGCGTTAAATATTGAGCTGATTGATTTGCTCAAAGAGACATTGACTGGTGTGAAATATAATAAGCATGAGATTCAAGATGCGCTTGCCGAGCTAGCAAAAGCGCAACCTGAACTAGCGACGCAAGTTAGTGATTTTGAAGGGTGGTTGGTTGGTGAGATGAATGCTTGAGCTTGTAGTCTGCTGATATCTTGATCTTATATGTCTTTGCATCTCACTTAGCATTTTAGAGGTAGCTATTTAAAGTTAATCCGTTAAAAAAGGTGGAGTGACTCATGGAACAAATCGCCATTATTTTCTTTGCACTGAATTCTTTTTTGGGGATGGAAGACAATACTATTTCAGCCGATAAAACGACTGTGACGGTATACCCTCGACGCCAAATAATAGAAATCACTCAACAAGACTTATTTGCTATTGTCCACTCGGATACAGATGCAACCTACGTCAAACGACAGTGGGCTAGCGTATCGGCTCACTCACAGCAAGGTACTGGCTGGGCAAAAGCATTAGCGCCTTTCCCGAGTAAAACGATAACGCTAGTAACGGTTAATAACCAAGTTCAGCCACAGCTAACGCTAAGTTATAACGATGAGAAAGATTTGCGTGCGATGGGTATCTGGTATAACGCTGATAAAAATCATTTCTCTATCAACCATGTACCCCAAGATAATCTGCAAACGACAGAGGGTGAATTAATAGGAAAATATTGGGTGTTTAACGCAGATCAGCCTTTTAGCTTTACCCTTGAGCCGTTCAAAGCGCTACCTCAGGTATACCAGAATCTTAAACAACCGTTAACACAAATACTGGCTGAAGACGATGATCTAGTACAATAGCCTCTCACTAACATCGCTCTACACTTAAAGCCTTTTTCATTAAAATAATTACGATATAGTTAGATTACTATAAAATCGATACAATAAGATTCAACGTTATTTTTCGCAGCCTCTGGAGACGCAGTCACAGCAAGCAAGAAAAATAGCGTTGAATCAAATGAATTTATTGTCCTGTATTGTTTTTATTTAGACTTGACTATACTAGACTGAAAAATAAAACTAAATAAATAACGCACTAACAACCACATTTTCCAAAGCAAAAAAAGCAGCCAGATAATCTATCTTGCTGCTTTTACATTTAACTCAAGCTATCTAACTTTTAGATTTCTGCCGCGACTTCAGCACCATCACGAATCGCACGTTTGGCATCTAGCTCAGCGGCGAGCTTAGCACCGCCGATGAGATGGTATTGCGCGTCTGGCGCATCGCCAACGTTTGGCATCAGACTGGCGACTGACTCTTGACCTGCACAGACGACGACGCTATCGACACGGAGTAGCTGGCTTTGACCTTGAGAGTTGGTGACCCAAATACCTTCGTTGGTGATTTTGTCGTACTGCACGCCAGCGACTTGGATGACGCCGTGCGATTTGATATGCGCGCGATGTACCCAGCCCGAGGTTTTGTTGAGGCTACTACCCAGACGGCCTTTGCTACGCTGCATTAAATACACTTGGCGAATGGGCTTAATCGCTTTGGGTCTGACCAGTCCGCCATCACTTTGATAGTCAGTATCATTGGTTACACCCCATTCCTCGCGCCACTCGCTGATGGACTGCGGTTCAGGGCGATAATCTGGATCTTTTAGACCTTCAGGGCCGATCTCATCCAGCGATTGTCCGTGATTGGCAGTCAGATATTCACTAACATCAAAGCCAATACCGCCCGCACCGATGACCGCCACGGTGTTGCCCACGGCTTTTTCGCCAGAGAGCAATTCAGCGTAGCTGATCACTTGTGGCAGATCAGCCCCTTCAAGCTTACCTGCGAGACTTCTAGGTACAACGCCAGTGGCGACGATAACATGATGGAACTTGGCTTTTTCCAGCATGTCTTTATCTACAAAAGTATTGAGTTTAATCTCGACGCCTAAGTGCTCAAGTTCATTGATATAGTAGCGAATGGTTTCAAAGAACTCTTCTTTGCCCGGGATGACTTTGGCGTAGTTGAACTGTCCACCCAACACATCTTTGGCTTCAAACAAGGTCACTTCATGACCACGTAAGGCGGCGACATGAGCGGCTGACATACCAGCGACCCCGCCACCGATAACGGCGACTTTTTTCGGTTTCTTGGTTTTTTTGTAGACCAGCTCAGTCTCATAACAGGCTTGTGGATTGACCAAACAAGTCGAGCGTTTGTTTTCAAACGTATGATCGAGACACGCTTGGTTACAGGCGATACAGGTATTGATACGATCTGTCTGACCGTTTTTGGCTTTGTTGACCCAGTTTGCATCCGCCAAGAATGGACGCGCCATTTGAATCACATCTGCCTGACCATCAGCGATGATTTTTTCTGCGGTATCTGGCATGTTGATGCGGTTGGCCGCCATCATCGGGATGCTGATGTGTTTTTTGATCTCAGCGGTGAAATCAACGAAAGCGGCGCGTGGTACGCTGGTGACGATCGTCGGGACACGCGCTTCATGCCAGCCGATGCCCGTATTCATGATCGTCACGCCCGCTTCTTCTAGCGCTTTTGCCACGGTGATGACTTCATCCATGACGTTGCCATCTTTGACCAAATCAATCACTGACAAGCGGAATAGGATAATAAAATCTTCACCCACGGCTTCGCGAACAGCTTTGACCACATCGACGGCAAACTTCATCCGGCCATTGATATCGCCGCCGTATTGATCACTACGCTGATTGACGTGGCGCGATAAAAACTGATTGAGTAAGTAGCCCTCAGAGCCCATGATTTCGACGCCGTCATAGCCTGCTTGTTTGGCAAGACGCGCTGAACGAGCATAGTCTTTGACTGTCTGCTCGATATTTTTTATGCTCATCTTGCGCGGTTTAAACGGCGAGATTGGGGATTTGATTGGGCTAGATGACACCGCAAAAGGGTGATAGCCATAGCGACCACTGTGCAATATCTGCATGATGATTTTACTGTCATGCTTATGCACAGCACGAGTGAGGCGTTGGTGATTGATGACGTCAGCTTTGGTATTCATCGTACCGCCAGCAGGCAACAACCAACCTTCGCGATTGGGTGAGATGCCGCCTGTGATCATCATTGCCACGCCGCCTTTGGCACGTTCTGCAAAATACGCCGCCAGCTTACCATAATTATAAAAACGGTCTTCAAGCCCTGTATGCATAGAGCCCATGACCAAGCGGTTTTTTAGCGTGGTAAAACCCAAATCTAATGGCTCAAATAAATGTGGATAATATTCATTAGTGCTGGCGGAATCGATCGTATTGGCAGAACGGCTGGCGGTCATATCATTTTCCTTATGAATGGTTTTTTTGGACTATTTTTGCAGAACAGACATACTATAAGATGTAGCGTTATCAGTATCGTAACACACCGCTATTATCACTAGCTATGCAGACAAACGACTGATGAGTGAGCACTATTTAGCGACGATCAGAATACGATCGTGAAGTGTGCCAATTATCACACGAACTTGTGGCGTATCGTTAGGTTATTACGATAAAACCCGCTCCAGTGTTGACAATGTTTTTTTATAATCAGACAACTATTTTATCACTTCCTCCTCACCGCCCATTAGACTAATCGATAAACATCGACTATTCTAATTTAACACCTTTCTATGTTAAATTACGGTGCTGCGTTACCCTATTGACGCGTTATAAAAATACGATAAAGGATTATCATCATGACAGATTTTCATACTGGCCTCGGCAAAAACGCTGCCAATTATCAACCACTCACCCCTATTGATTTTATTATCCGTAGCGCTCAGGTTTATCCCGATAAGACTGCGATCATTTATGATGACCTTGCACACAACAATCTCACTCAGACATGGCAACAGACTTATACGCGCTGCCGTCAATTGGCGGATGGCTTACGCAAACTGGGTATTGATAAAAACGATACGGTCGCCGTCATGCTACCAAACACGCCAGCGATGGTCGAATGCGCCTTTGGCGTACCCATGTCAGGCGGCGTACTCTGCACGTTGAACACGCGCCTTGATATCAACGCCCTGACCTTTTGTTTGCAGCATTCAGAGGCCAAGGTGCTGATCTTGGATAGCGAGTTTGCGGAGCACGCTGAGATCATCAATGAGACCTTCCCAAACCTCATTGTCATTCACGCGACCGATCATGCTATCGATGTCGAGCCGTTTGGACAGATGAGCTATGAAGCATTGGTTGCCAGTTCAGACAGCTTGGATAATTGGGAGATGCCAGCGGATGAATGGGATGCCATTGCCCTGAACTACACCTCTGGCACAACAGGCAAACCAAAAGGCGTCGTTTATCATCATCGCGGTACTACGCTCAATGCGGTGTCGAATATTTTGGATTGGGATATGCCAAAGCATCCGACCTACTTGTGGACGTTGCCGCTGTTCCATTGTAACGGTTGGTGCTTCCCGTGGAGCATCGCTGAGCGCGCTGGGGTCAATGTCTGCTTGCGTAAGATTGATGCGGATTTGATATTGCAGCTAATTGCCAAGCATCAAGTGACCCATTACTGCTCTGCGCCCGTCGTCCATAACATGATTGCTGGCGGCAAACCTGAGTATAAGGAAGCCATTACGCATACCGTCAAAGGCTGGGTCGCTGGGGCACCGCCATCTGAAACCATGCTGGCAGCAATGGAAGCGATGGGCTTTGATATCTCTCACGTCTACGGTCTCACTGAGGTCTATGGGCCAGTGACCGTTTGCGCTGAGCAAGAAGAATGGAGTGATCTTGATGTCGCCACCCGCGCCCAAAAGAAATCACGTCAAGGCGTGACCTCACACTTAATGACAGGGTTTGAGGTATTTAAACAAGGCACGACTGAGCCAGTCGCCGCCGATGGCGAAGAGATGGGTGAGCTGGCACTACGTGGCAATATGGTGATGAAAGGCTATCTAAAAAGCCGCAAAGCCACTGAAGATGCCTTCACTGATGGCTGGTTCCGCACGGGGGATTTGGGTGTCAAATACCCTGATGGCTATATCAAAATCATGGACAGACTCAAGGATATCATCATCTCAGGCGGTGAGAACATCTCTAGTATCGAGGTCGAAAATGTCTTATACAAGCTCCCTGCCATTGAGAGCTGTGCGGTCGTCGCCGCGCCACATGATAAATGGGGCGAAGTGCCCGTCGCCTTTATCGAGATTCATGAGGGCAGCACCTTGCAACGCGATACGGTAATAGCGCATTGTAGTCAGCACTTGGCAGGCTTTAAAGTGCCCAAATATATCGTCTTTGCCGAAATCCCAAAAACCAGTACGGGTAAAGTACAAAAGTTTGAGCTACGCCAAGCAGCCAAATCGTTGGCGCACGAAACGTCAAAAGTCACTGCGAGTGCTAAGTGATCTGACAATACATTAAATCCTGTCATCAACTAACATTCATAAAAAAGGTCAATCACATATACGTGGCTGACCTTTTTTAATGTTCACATTATTTAATTAGCCAATTTTTGGCTCAAACCACTGATAGACCAGCATTCCTACGACCATCGCAGGGATAAACACATACGCTTGCCACTGACCCGTCCCGAGCAAGACAATGCCTGGCCCCGGGCAAATACCCACCAGCCCCCAGCCGATACCAAACAACATGGCACCGATAATCAGTTGTTTGGTGATGACGGTTTTGCTTGGCATGTCAATGGGCGTGCCAATCCAGCTATTCTCTTGACGCTTGGCCAACAGCACACCAAAAAATGCAACGAACAACCCACCACCCATCACCAGGGCAAGGGAGATATCCCATGCGCCAAACACATCCAAGAACCCTTGTACTTTTACAGGGTCCGTCATACCTGACACCAGCAGCCCAAACCCAAACAGTAACCCTGCCAGCAATCCGATTATATTTTTTAGCATCGTCGTATCTCGCTATTATTATCTTCTATTAACTATCATATGTCGTGCGTGCTTTAGTCCTACTAGCAATCTCATGGCAATCTGCCATTGAGCATTTATAGTAGCCCTAGGACATGACGACCGATATACACGGTCACAATACCCAACAGCATAAAGGTGACGGTCGCGGCCAGTGAGCGTGGAGATAGACGTGCATTACCACAAATACCATGCCCACTGGTACAGCCTGAGCCAAGACGCGTGCCAAATCCGACCAGTAACCCTGCGGCAATTAACAGTGGCAAAGAAGTGCTAATCTCTACGTTAGGTAGCGGTCTTGCCAGCCTGTACAGCACGGGCGATATGACCAAACCCAGTATAAACAGTATCTGCCACATCTCTACACGCTTGGGTTTTAGCAAGCTTGAAAAAATGCCACTGATACCCGCTATACGGCCGATACCGAGCAGCAAAATAACTGTCGCTACCCCTAGCATCAGACCACCTACTAGAGATATCGGTGTAAATGCTTGCCAGTCTATTTGTATACTCATAACGGACTACCCATTTAGGTTTATTAAGTATTTGCTTAACGTTCGATTTATATAAATACATTATATTATAAAATATAATAAAAGGGTAAAAAAATACTGAGCACGTATGATGATAATAACGGCTCAGTATTTTATGATGATAAAAGCGTCTTCAGAAGTACTTATAAAGTTAGCGGTATCATTTTAAAAGGTTTCTCAATCATAACTACTGGCTTAGTACTTCATCCAGTGCGGACTCAAAACGCGTGACCGTACCATCGATATCGGTTAATTTATCCAAGCCAAACAGACCCAAACGGAACGTCTTGAAGCTGTCAGGCTCACCTACTTTTAAGGGTACGCCAGCGGCGATTTGCACACCCGCTGCCGCAAAAGCGCTGCCTTTATGCATATCATCACGATCGGTATAAGATACGACAACGCCAGGCGCTTGAAAGCCTTCAGCCGCAACGCTCTCGATGCCTTTGGCTTCTAGTACTTCACGAATACGTTTGCCAAGCGACCACTGCGCCTCACATAGCTTATCAAAACCAACCGCTTTGGCTTCATTCACCGCATCACGGAACTGGCGTAAGCTGTCTGTCGGCATCGTCGCGTGGTAGGCATGACCGCCGTTTTCGTAAGCGCGCATGATATTTAGCCATTGCTTTAGATCAATACTGAAGCTATCAGACTCTGTGCTGTCTACTTTTTTGACCGCCGCCTCGCTTAGCATGACAAGACCAGCGCCTGGTGTACTGCTCCAGCCTTTTTGCGGCGCGCTGATAAGCACATCGATACCCAAGTTTTTCATGTCTAACCAGACACAGCCTGACGCGATACAGTCGATAACCAACAATCCACCGACGCTATGCACAGCCGCGCTCAACGCTTTGATATAGTCATCTGACAAAATCATGCCAGACGAAGTCTCGACGTGCGGCGCAAATACCACTGCTGGCTGCTCTTCTTTGATTTTAGCTACCGCCGTGTCGATATCCACAGGTGCAAACGGCTTTGGTAACTCGCTATCATCTGCACGATTGGCAGTGAGTACGGTAGACGATTTGGCAATTTTGCCTTTTTCTAAAATCTGCGTCCAACGATAACTAAACCAACCATTACGAATGATGAGGCAATCTTCGTCATTTGCCAGTTGACGCGCGACCGCTTCCATACCATAAGTACCAGAACCCGGTACGATCGTCACGGCATCCGCGTTGTAGACAGATTTTAGATCACTAGATAAGTCATTCATCACTTGCTGAAAGGCTTTTGACATATGGTTTAGCGCACGATCAGTGTAGACCACTGAATACTCTAATAAGCCGTTTGGATCGATATCTTGACGTAATGCAGGCATGGAACACTCCTAGTATATGATTAGATGATGACTGTTTCTTAATTTTTTGGACCTTATTTTTATACCATAATATAGGGATAGGAAATAATATAGATACTAATATCGTTAAGTACCATAGATGATTGGTATCAACCGAATACTCATATCGAACAAAAATGAAGAAGATATAGGATAGACAAGATAACCCTTTAACCCAGCGCTACTGTCTTTAATGATGAGGTCATGTGTTGTTTTGATATCAATGCTTCAGATTCATGATATGCAAACGCACTGACTCTAATACACATTAATGAGGGCTATAAACATGGGGCGAAACTATTTCTAGTCACATTATAGTCACGACATGAGCGAGTCTCATCACCCTATGTTAAGCCAAACTGTCTTGACCCAAATCATCCATAAGATTTGATAGTAGCACTGATGCTAGAGGTTGACAACGATACGCTCAGGCACTGATATGGCTTGCGCGATTAGAGTTTTATTGGTAAGTGTTCGTTGATCGACACTGTGAGAACATCAGCGCCCGCGATGGGCATCCTGTAGCCCAGACACCACAAAATCTAGCAAATCGCTATCACCTTCGCGGGCCGCTTTACGCATGAGCTTGGATGGTGCGTGCGTCAGTGTTTGAGTCAGGCGCCGTGACAGCTCAATGAGAATATCTTCTGGACTGATATCTTTTTGTTGCAGCTTGGCAATGGACTCATGCAGTAGCTTATCTACTTGATTTTGAGTACAGGTACGATACTGCTGGATGTCTTTACCCACTTGGCGAACTTGGAAGCGACGATCTATTTCAACGACCAATTGACTGACTAAAAGTTCTGCATCGACCGCCGCTTGCCGACGCTGCTCGATGTTGCCAGCAATCACATGCTGCAAATCATCGACAGAATACAGATAGACATCATCCATACGACTGATGGTTGAGTCAATATCACGTGGTACGGCCAAATCTATCATTAGCATCGGCTGATAACGGCGACGCTTAAGCGCTTGCATGGTCATGGTTTTATCAATCAATAAATCCATGCTGCCACTACAGCTGCTGACAATATCGGCGTCTGCCAATACTTGCGGCAAATCTTGCAAGGGTCTGACGTCTATACGGCGATTGGGACTACGCAGTTCAGCCGCCAATGCCTCAGCACGCTCAGGATTACGATTACAAATAATCACTCGCCCAACGCCAAGTCCTGCGATATGGGTGGCAACCAAGCGATTCATCTCACCTGCCGCGACGACCAATAGCGTACGACTCGGCAAGTCATCAAATATCTGCGTGACCAATTTGGCCGCCGCAAAACTCAGCGATACCGCTTGCGCCCCAACTTGCGTCTCGTTACGTACTCGTTTGGCAGCGGCAAATACTTGATCAACGATCCAACCGAGCTGATTGCTCAATACTTTTTGCTCTTGTGCCAAATGCACAGAGCGCTTGATTTGACCAAGTATTTGCGGCTCACCCAGTATCATAGAATCCAGCCCCGCTGCGACTCTTAGCCAGTGGGTCAATGCGTGCGTGTCGCGGTGCACATAGAGATAAGGATCGATATCTACGAGTGGCAGCTGTTTGAATTCAGCAAGCCACGTCTTAATCTTGAGGATATGAGCGCTGATCATGCTTGATGTGACATGAGCACTGCTACTAAAATCATTATGAGAGATGGCGTGATCTGTCTGCTCATTGACTGCCGAGCTTGATGAGTGTGAGTGGTGCGGGGTCAACGTATGGGGCACAAGCGCGTAGATCTCAGTTCGATTGCAAGTGGAGACAATCACACTGCCATCCGTGAAGGATTCTATTTGCTCAAGCGCGACATTCACATCGTCACCCACCAGCGCCAAGCGCTCTCGCAGAGCGACTGGTGCAGTTTTGTGATTGACCCCAATGACCACTAATCTCATTATCGATAGACCATAAACATGACGCCTAGCTGCTCACTCACGCTATCTTATTATTTTTAAAAGACAGTTTTTGACGACAGCGCTGAAAGGAAGACCCTAAAAACCGCTTATTATATCATTATTGCTGGCGTTAATTAACACTCACCCATATATGATAGCGATATCTCTGTATCTGGTCGCAAATGTAACAAATCAACTACCGATATGATTGATAAAATCAATGGATGTGTTTTGGCAAATAGTCGCTAAGATCGCCATAAATCATTCGCTTAGTGTCGCCTAACTTGTTATATTTCCACAGTATTCTGGTCAGCATAGCTATTTGTATAAAAGTTCTAGCAAAATAACTCATGCTTAAAACAAGTATGAGTCATAGCCTATCAATAGAATGATGATTGCTCAGATATGAGTAACACGGATACTATTGTTTATACTGTTCATCTGCTCTTATAATATTTGTCATGGGTACTCTTTACCACTATTTGATTTGAAATGATTAAAATAAATTGCCTCAGTTATGTAGGTAAACCATGGGCGAACACGACTATCTATGATGTTTTTTGGATCATTATCTAGAGCACAACCTCTTTATAACGAGCAATCTAGCCTCCGCGCTTTATTGCAGGTCGTTATTGATCGTTTGTGCCAGCGTTATAAGCTAGCGTTGTCATTGGCCGTCTGTTTATGCCTTGCCGTACCTACACATGCCAGCCATGCTGATACAGAATTGGCCGCAAAAACGCCACCAGCAGCAGTCATTACTAGCGATAACGGGGCAAATAATAATGCTACTTCTAGCACCTCTATCAGCACGACTGTTCATAAAAACAGCCAAAGGACAGATAGCGTAACCAACATTGATGGTCTAGCGCCAGCCAGCCTATGGCAGCCTGAACTCAACGAACCCAGTTTATATGCTCTATTAGATGCAGAGTTTGCTGCGGATCGTGATGACAAACAACGTGCGATTACGATCTATAAGCAACAATCTTTTAAAGAAGATGCCACAGCGGTATTTGAGAGGGCACTAACTCTATCATTGCGTAATGAAAGGGTTGAGGATTCATTAGCCTTTGCGAAATCATGGCAAGACCAGAATCCTGATCATGTACCTGCTTGGTTTTATGTGGCGCATTTGGCACTACGGGCACACGACTATATCTTAGCTGGCGAGACCTTAAACCGCATCTTGCGTTACGATCCGCGTGCAGATTTGAGCGAAATCCTTATCGGTATTTATCCCAATAATGACGATGACAAACGCGAGCTGCTTGCCGCTTTGCAGCCACTAGATAGTGAGCAAAATGCTTCACTGTCCGTATTAAAAGCTGGTTTACTTTACCAATTTAATGAGCCCGAAATCGCTATCGTGCATATCAACCGTGCGCTAGAGCGCCAGCCTGATTATGTGCCTTTTATCACCCTAAAGGCTGACATCTTGCGCAAAATCGTCACCTCTGAAACCGTGGTCAACTATATAAGCCAAGCACGCTTGCGCAATCCTGATAGCAAAAGTTTGTACCTGTACGAGATTCGCTACTTATTAGACTTAAAACAAAGCGAGCAAGCTTGGAAACTATTGCTCGAAGCCCACAGCCGCTTTAACGACGATGCTGAGATTACCTTGTTAGCAGCACTAGTGAGCTTGGATATCGAAGAATATGCGAGTGCGGATGATCTACTCAATATGCTTGCCAAAAACCCCGCTTACCTTGACCAAGCTTATTACTATCTCGGTATCAGTGCTGAGCGCCAGCAGCAGTTTGATAAAGCCAAATACTATCTCAATGCCGTGATGCAAGAAGACTTAGTATTAGAAGCACGTCGAAAAGTGGTGGCATATGAATTGCTCAATGACGACGTCGACGCCGCCATTGCTACTTTAGAAAAGCTACGCAAAGACTTTACGGTGTTCGCCCCTGACACCTTTGTGATGCAAGCCGATATTTTGTGGCAGCAAAATGAATCAGAAGAAGCCTTACGTCTATTGACGCGGGCCGCTCGTAAATACCCTGATAATGAGATGTTACTCTTTGCCCGTGTCCAACTGTTAGATGACAAAAGCGACTATGTCGTCAAACGTACACTTCTTAATCATTTGCAGGCGCTCGATCCTACCAATTTATCCTATCAGCTCAGTTATGCACAGTTGCTATTGGCCAACGAGCGTAGCTCTGAGCAAGGTTTGGCACTCGCCACAGCAATTATTCAGATTCGCTATGACGACCCACGCTATGATAATGACCTTCATCTGCAAGCTCTCAATGTACTGGCGGGTAATGCACTGGCCAAAGAAAACTATAAGCAAGTCATCGATTATCTGCAAACGCCTTACGATGTGCTCCCAACTCTGCGCTCAGGCACTCTATTACTGCGTGCTTATCAGGGTCTTGGCAATAACGAAAAAGTCGAAGCACTACTCGCAGATTTGCAGCAGCGCTTCTCCTTTGGACAACACAATATCAATGACAGCATACAGCTATATTGATATTGGTTTTTCAAAATAACTGTTGCAGCGTGATGCCATTAGACTTGATACTACAAAGCACTTATCAATTACAAGGGACGTATAAGAAGCTAACAGCCGTGCATAACTGAGCAACAAATAGCCCTTAAGCTAGGGCGTGTCCCTAATCTGGAAAAGTAATTATAAAGCCTTTAAAATAAAGAGACTATTTCAAACATGGCTCTCTAAATTATGGCAAGAACAGTGCTCAATGATAATACATGGGAACAACTCCAAAG
>Ga0207918_100087_pt1 | contig 16951 bp, 18 predicted proteins | sample DeeseametaMP0440_FD_184211 | JGI IMG/M metagenome (GOLD analysis project Ga0207918, IMG submission 184211) | Marine microbial communities from the Deep Atlantic Ocean - MP0440 (SPAdes) | ecosystem: Environmental > Aquatic > Marine > Oceanic | place: East of Rio de Janeiro, Brazil, South Atlantic... | reverse complement strand
AAAATAAAGCGCTTGTTTACTATCTCACTATGCTTTGAAACACAATGCTACACAAGCAGTTGTTAGTATGAGAATTCGACAACTTGATAATAGAAAATTGAGGGGGAGCTATGACACATGATTTCAATAAACCGTCCCATGTACAAACGCCAGAGGAGCGGCAGAAGAAAAAACGCGTGCCCTTGTATATATTGGCATTGGTCGGAATTTTCTTAATCGCATTATTATTTTATATGTTTGCAGATACCAAGCCAAATCCGAATGAGGCGCCTCCAGGACATCCGAATCCGAGTGCAGAGCCTGCAACACCAAATAACAGTACCACTGCAACAGCAGGTGACGAAGCGACAGCCAACGATAGCAATACAGCGACTGCAACTGACCGCTAAATGTGACTAAAGCCCTTGTAATGTACAGGGGTTTTTTCTTTAGCAGTCATCAAAAGGTATTCCATTTCGCATTCATACCTCATGGCAGACAATCACTTCAAAACTAAAATCTGTAGTTGAGCAAAGGTCGCTGTGATGTAGACACAACAAGAGGGAGAACAAAATGAATGATTATGTAGGGCATCAGGGTCGATTTGATGCGATGTATTATTGGGACCAGTTTCACCCGATCCTGTCCGCAATCGCCATCCTGATCATTGGTTGGATTATTGCATTATTGATTGCAGGTGCTGTGAAAAAGGTTTTAACCAAACTCGGGACCAACCAAAAACTTTCCAGTGCTACTGGCCATCGCTCGAATATTGAAAATATTATTTCTCGAGTTGTGTTTTGGCTGATTTTGATTATTGCGGTGATCGGTGCACTCAATGTTCTCAATCTCACCAGTGTAAGTGGGCCATTTAGTAATATGGTTCAACAGTTCTTGTTGTTTATACCACAATTGTTGGCTGCTGTTGCTGTGGGCTTTATTGGCTGGATTGTGGCAAAGCTGGTCAAAGTGGGTTTACAAAAAGGATTGGATCGGACTCAGTTAGATGAAAAACTCAGTCAGGATGTCGGAGTCAGTACGCTGAGTCAAAACATTAGTGAAATTGTCTATTGGTTGATTTTATTACTATTCTTACCCATTGTTTTGTCGATACTCGGTCTGACTGGGCTGCTCTTTCCGATCCAAAATATGGTCAATGAAGCCGTACTGTATCTACCAAATATCTTTATTGCGGGTGTAATTGTTTTTGCAGGTTATATTCTAGCCAAAATTGTACGGGGCATTATTGAGGGCTTATTGAGAAGCCTAGATGTACAAAAACAGGTTGAAAAAGTAGGACTGTTTAAAAACTCAGATTTGGCTAAAGTGCTCGGATCTTTTGTTTTTGCAATGGTTATTATCACAGCGCTGATTATTGCGTTTGAAGCTTTAGGCATTGATGCAATTTCTCAACCAGCGACGGCCATGCTGTATGAAATCATGAATGCGATTCCGCACATCATTGCGGCGGCATTGATTTTAATTTTGGCCTATGTAGTGTCACGTTTTGTTGCAAGCCTTGTGGTTGAAGTCTTGTCGGGAACAGGTGTAGATGACATTCCAAACAAAGTTGGCTTGCAACGTTTCTTAGGAAACACCAAAGCATCTTGCGTTGTGGGTTATTTTATTGTGTTCTTTACCATGCTATTTGCGGTCTCTGAAGCAGCAAATCGACTCGGCTTTGAACAGATCAGTGGTTTGATTGCGATGTTTATCCAGTTTGGTGCAAACATCCTATTGGGTGCAGTCATTCTGGGCGTGGGCTTCTGGCTGGCGAACTTGGTTGCTCAGGTGATTGAGCGTGGTGAATACAACAGCTCTCGTTGGGTGGCGAACATTGTACGTGTCTTGATCATTGGCTTGGTATTGGCGATGGGCTTGCGTGCAATGGGTATCGCAGATTCGATTGTGAATTTGGCCTTTGGCTTAACGCTTGGTGCGGTTGCTATTGCTTTTGCACTGGCTTTTGGTCTCGGTGGGCGTCAACCTGCGGAACGGGTTTTGACCGATTTGTTAGATAAAGCCAAAAAAGAAGGTACGCAACCGAATCCACTTTATCAGGCCAAAGCTGAAAGCACACAATCCGCACAAGGCAAAGAAGAGCATGCCTCACTGAAAGAGCAAATGGATACACCAACGGTTGCAGAGGAATATCAACATGCAGATGATATTCCAACTACAGCAGAGGTCGATCCTGCGCATAAACCTTTAAATAAACCTTTTGGTTCAACGGGTGAAGCTGAGCAAGATATTGATGTTCATCCCAAAGATCCAGACTAAATTAATCACCCTAAACACCGACCACTGATGGTGGTTGGTGTTTTTTATTGGAGTAAACCGATGTCAAAAAAAGCCCCAAATAAATACTTTGCCCCAATCATCATTGCAGGTATTACGGTTGGATTTTTTGTGAGTGCTTATAAATTTGTATTTGCAAAACCGAAGATCGATACAACAACACACGCTAATGTTGAAAAAATACCGACTGCGGCAACTGAAGGCCGTGATGCGGATGAATCTGATGAAAAATAATACAAAAGTCTATAGTGTGGAATGAAATTTAATTTGGTATGTTTGATGCATGTGGAATATGGATATTTCATAAATTAGAAATACTTACATGCCTATACTTTTGTGATAGCTGCATGGACATTTCACGATTTATTTTTATAAATTGCAGTTTAAAAAGGAAAAAACAGATGATACAAATATTAAAAAAAACATTGATGGCGAAACGTTCAGTGATCCAGCCGAGCCATGTCCATATTGCCATTGCGAAAATGGACTTAGCACTTGCCCGTCAGCGGAAGCAAAAGCAGTGCGTACTGCTACGCACTGATTATTTAGAATAATTTATCATTTAAGCAGATGGTTTAGACATATTCTGATGCTGCATGTGCAGATGACCATGCCCATTGGAAGTTAAAACCGCCCAAATGTCCTGTCACATCCAATATTTCACCCACAAAGTACAGGCCTTTTTGCTTTTTACTTTCCATGGTTTTCGATGAAACCTCGGTGGTATCTACGCCACCTAAAGTCACCTCAGCAGTACGGTAGCCTTCTGTTCCTGATGGTTTGACTTCAAATGCATGCAAGCGCGTTGCAATCTGCTCCAGTTTTTCATCTGACAACTGACCAATCGCTGTTTCAGCCAGCTCAGGCCAAATGAGGTTTTGCAGTTCAACCACCACACTTTTAGGAAAGTGTTCACCCAATAAAGTGCGAAGCAGGGCTTTGGGTTGACTCTGTTTCTTGGCTTTTAAGTAGTCGTGTAAATCCACGCTGGGTAGGAAATCAATTTTGAAGCTTTGTCCCACATCCCAATAATTTGAAAGCTGTAGCGAGCTTGGTCCACTGAGTCCTCGATGGGTAAATAAAAGAGCTTCGGTGAAAGAATTTAAATCATTCGATAAAGTTGCATCTACAGCATTGCCACTTAAGCGTGTGGTCACTTCTTTAAAACTGTCCGAGAAGGTAAAAGGCACTAAACCTGCGCGAGTCGGATACACATGATGACCAAATTGTTTTGCAATCTCATAACCAATGCCTGAACCGCCTAAGGTTGGAATAGATAAACCACCTGATGCGATTACTACAGATTCTGCTTCAAAATAACCCAGTGTTGTGGCAATTTGAAAACCTTGCTTTTCTAGGGCGGTGATGGCTTTCACTTCACAGTTGGTTTTAATGTCGACCAAACCTGTTTTTTCACACTCACTTAACAGCATAGCTAAAATTTCTTTAGCGCCATTGAGGGTGAAGAGCTGACCATGTTTACGTTCTTCATATTCAATGCCGTACTCACAAACGAGACCAATAAAGTCCCAATTGGTATAGCGGGTCAGGGCTGAAATTACAAAGTGCGGATTATGTGAAATAAAGTTGCTTGGCTCGACATAAAGGTTGGTAAAGTTACATTTACCGCCACCCGACATGAGAATTTTTTTACCGACTTTATTGGCTTTTTCTACCACCACCACTTTACGTCCGCGTTGAGCTGCCATATAGGCTGTCATTAAGCCAGATGCACCTGCACCTAAAACTAAGACATCATATTGATTTGTGGACATGACACACTCACGGGAGAATAAAGCAGGGCATTATAGACCATCTTTTTTGCTTTTTCAGGACTATCTAAAGCGTGGCTAAACGACCTTGCAGCCCACCTGAATGAATCACCAAAATGCGATGATCTAGTGCAAATGCACCTTGTTGAATTAAATCGGTTAAGCCCAACAGCATTTTGCCTGTGTAAATCTGTTCCAGTGCAATGTCATATTGCTGCTCAAAGTCTTGAATAAATTGCAGTAGTTCAGGCGTGGTTTTGGCATAGCCCCCACAGCAATATTGGTCGGTGATTTGCCAATTCCTTTTTTCGGTCAGTTGTTCGACTTCGGTGCTTAGGAAATCGCCTTTGAGTGCGGAGAAGCCCAAAATTTGCTGTTGTGAAGTACTGGCTTCAATCAGACCTGCAATGGTGCCACCCGTCCCCACAGCGCAACAAATCAGATCGTAATTTTGTCGATCTTCATCAGAAAGAATTTCTGTGCAGCCTTGAATGGCAAGGGAATTCGTCCCTCCTTCAGGAATCACATAATAGTCAGGATAATCTTGTTGTAACTGCACTAAATATGCTGGGCTTTGCTTTTGTCGATAGGCTTCACGGGTCACAAACTGCAACTGCATGCCGAATTGCTGTGCTGTATTTAGAGTTGGGTTTAAGGGTTTACTGGCTAGCTCTTCACCTCGAATAATGCCTAGACTTTCAAATCCAAATAACTGCGCTGTATAGGCCGTCGCGGCAATATGATTGGAATATGCTCCGCCGAAGGTCAGGAGTTTTTTATAGCCCTGTTGCTGTGCCGCCAACAGATTGTATTTCAGTTTAAAAAATTTATTGCCTGAAATGTGTGGATGGACCAAGTCCAAACGTTTGATGCTGATATTGATCCCACCAACGCTTATGTGCTGATAGGGAATGGACTGTGCAATCTGGTCAAACATAGGATTTTATCAACTTGGCTCAGAGCATAGTGTAAGTGAAAAGTCGTGGTTTCTGTACAGGGTTAATGCTGTGCAGATTGAGTATCGACCGAACTAATTACGGACATGCCGGGGCGTAAATTTTCAATGCCCGTTTGATTCGGGTCAATCGCAATCCGTACCGCAATGCGTTGCACCACTTTGGTAAAGTTACCCGTAGCATTATCAGCTTTAAGCACACTGAACTCTGAGCCTGCCGCAGGGGAAATTTGTTCGACATGACCTGTAAATTTCTGATGATTTAAGGCATCTACCGTGAACCATGCTTTTTGCCCAATTTTCATATTGGCAATTTGAGTTTCTTTAAAGTTAGCCGTGACCCAAGTCTGTTGTGGAATCAGATAGAGCAATTGTGTACCTGCTGCCACATATTGTCCCACACGCGGATTGACTTCACCCAGTTGCCCATCCATCGGGGCGATAATACTGCTGTAGTTTTTGGTGGTTTGGGCTTGATCCAGTTGTGCCGCGGCATTGGTTACTTGCGCTTTGAGTCCTGTTTCAGCCACTTGCGCGGTTTTGAGCGCTTCTTTTGCCACCAATACATTGGCCTGTGCTTGTTGCAGTAAGGCTAAATTATTTTGGGTATCGGCAAAGGCTTTGTCTTGTTCCGATTTAGACGCTGCACCTGTGTCTCTCAACTGTTGATAGCGCTGTTGTTGTGCTTGTGACAATTGATACGCTGCTCGCGCTTGTTCGACCTTGGCTTCTGCCGCGATAATATCGGCTTTACGCTGTGCAATATTTTGGGTTTGATTAGATAGGTTATTTTGCGCTTGATCCACTCCTGCTTCAGCCTGTGTGACTTTTTGGTCATAGGTGGTGGCATCGATATGCATCAATACCTGTCCTTTTTTGACGTGATCAAAATCACTGACCAACACATCTTTGACATAGCCGTTAATTTGCGAAGAAAGCACCGTGGTTTTGCCTTTGACATAGCTGTTGTCGGTTGACTCAACGGTACTGTCAAATGGCCCAATTTTCCATGCCCATAAAATGATCCCAATCCCGATGATGAGTACTAAAAACATCAAGATTAGCGTACGTTTCGCTGTTGGAATCAGTTTGCTCGAAGGTGGCGTAACCGTTGTTGCTGTTGCCGTCGGCTGTTCAGCCTCAGCCGCATTTTCAGAAGTTTCGGTTGTTTCAGTCGGAGCTGCTGGTTTTTGATCTTCAGACATAACAATTTCTCAATAAATAGGGAGCAGTGGCATTAGGTATGACCGATTTTCGCTTGTTGGCGCAGTTGGTATTGATTCCGTGCAATCAGTAATGTTCCCCACAGCAACAGCAGCATGGCCACGACGCCATTGAAGCTAATCACATCGTTATAGGCACGCACTTGAGCCTCTCGGGTTACCACCTGATTTAGATTTTTTAAGGCTTGTTGCTGCTCTAACTGCTGATCGAGCGTGTAGCTATGCGAACTTTGTTGATACGCTAAAAGACGCTGTGCAATCAATGGATTGGTTTCGGGCAGTTGTTGAATCATTTCGGCACGGTAGTTTTGAGTTCGAACCTGTTGATAGGTGGAGTAAAAGGATGAACCGACTAAGCCACCAAAAGTTTGGGTCGCTGAAAATAAAACAATAAACGTGACAATATGGGTGGGACCTTTTTGCATGGCGCTTAAGATCCCTGTGATCAAGAGTGGGCCAATAAAAACACCACTGGCAAAGCCCACCAAAAACTGACTACCGTAAAAGTTGGAAGGACGAATATCGCTGGTGAGGTGAAAATCCAACCCACAAGCAATCAACACCAAAGCTTCTGCTAACAGCAGGTGCCAAATAATCCGTTCACGTGAAAAAGTGATGGCACTAAATAAGGTTCCAGACACGATGCCGAAAAAGATCACCACATAGAGCGGAACAAATTGATCGGGGCCCATGCCCATAGTTTTGAGAAAATTTACCGCAGCATAGCTTTGCTCCGACATTAAGAAGCGAATTGCAAAGGCACCGATAATAAAACGAAGCGTAGATGATGTCCCCAGCCAACGCGTCATAATCAGAGGATTGACCCGATAATGCTCGTAGACCAAACCAATCACAATTAGGCTGAACCCTGCAATTAAAAGGTACGCCAACCACTTTGCTTCAAACCACCACAAGATTGGTCCTTGGGTCAGCACAATACACAAAAAGGCAAAACCAGGTGCAAGTAGTGCAAAGGTGAAGAAGTCCTGCTTTTCAAAAACAGCAATTCTTAAACTGCGCGGCAACTTAAGCGACACCACCATTGCGAAACAGCACAGGGCTAACCCAATTTCAAAGGTATACAGGACATTCCAGTTATTCACGTCAATGAGATAGGGAGAAATGATCCATGCTAAGGGAATACCGAGCTGTTGAAAGCCCAAAGCCAAATAGATACTGCGACCAAAATTTTCTCGCTTAAAGGCCTGCATAATGTAATACATGCCTAAGGAACTGAGAGGTGCTGCAACCATGCCGCTAATAAAACGTACCAATACCGCCATTTCAAAGGTATGCACAAAGACGTGTAAAACCAAAACCGCAATAAAAATCAGTAGACCAATTTCAGAAAATAGACGCAGACCATATTGCTGACGGGCTTTAAATAGAATTAGGTTAGCACTGACATTTGCCATGACATAAGCCGCAGGAATCCATGCCACCTCAGAAGGAGTGAGTCCATATTCACCCTGAATTAAGGGCAAATTTGCAGTAATAAAACCATTACTAAGACTCGCAGACAATGCGACAAATAAGCCAATAAAAAAATATATGAAGCGCTTAGGTGTGGAGTGTGCGATCACGGCAGGAGAGCCGGGCAGGGTTGGCTTTTCTTCGGGGGTCCAGTTTGGCGCGGGTTCAAGTAAACGCGGAGGCTGTGTCATGAGTTGTGACCTCTACTTTATGCCCGAATACCATTGAGTAACAGCTCAATTGCACGTTGTGCAAGTTGCTGTTGTTCTGTATCGGTCAGTCCCTGAAATGAAGTCCTTAAAATAGCCGTAATCATGGCGTAATCTTGGGTGGTTAAATCGGGGCGACACACGCCGTGCTGAATGGCTTGATCAATCAGCGGTTGCAAAATGGCATCGCGACGCGCGTAGATATCGACCATGACTGGATCATCACGCTCAATCACCCGCCAGTATTCCATCAGTGCAGTCAAATACGGTAAGTTATAGACATGGTTTTCAATTAAACGAATAAAACCATCTTCATATTGAGAAAACGCTTCTGCACGAACTGCGAGACGCTCTAAGGCTTGTTCCATCAATGCAATCACCAAGGCACGACGGTCATCAAAATTACGATAAAACGTCGCCCGTCCGACATTTGCTGCATCAATCACCTGTTGTAAGGGGGCATTGATACCGTGTGTACGAAAAACCTGAACTGCGGCTTCCAGCAATTCCTCACGGTTTTGTGCAGCACGCTGTTGACGACTGGTCATGGTGATTATTTCATTTAATTTGGAAGTGCTATTATTTAACGGACAAAAGTGTCCGTTGTAAATATTCAATCCTGTAAGATTTTGTAAATTACTTTGTCTTTTTCTAATTTAATCTAATTTCGATAAGAAATGGGCGATTCGGAAACGTCATCTGCAACCTGCATGGTGTAAATAAGATAATGTTTTATTCGCTATATTTTAATAAATCCAAGAAATGAACAGGTTTTGCAGATGACAATGGTTTTGCCTACTTTTGTCGAAACAAAAGTAGGGCGAGCCGCAGGCTGATGAAGAAATTGAATAAAACAAGATAAGACTCCGCCAAGATAGTTTTTTAAATACGTTGGATAAATATTTAAATCGAATTTTGGTTAACTTAAATCATTTATATTATTGTTTTATAAACGAATGATTGATTTTTCTTGAAATAAAAAAATACGCACAGAACCATCATGTAGATAGATAAGAGTTGTAACAAAGTCGATAGGATTGGAAAAATAAAAGTGCTATGCTGAAAGCACAATAATGATAAATGAGGGGATATGATGAAAACCTTATCTACCCTAGTATTAGTTTTATTGCTCACTCAACTGACCGCGTGTGATGCAAAAAAGGATTTGAATCAGCCTAGAACTGAGGCTCGTACCATGATTATTGGTGGTGTTCCTGTGCATGATCGTGATTATAAACTTCCATCACAAGAAATGGCTTTTAATCAGAAAACGCCTACACAGGCTGATGCGTACTAATAGGTAAAAATAGGGAGGCATATTGTCAGTACATGGTGGTGCAAGGTGCGATGTGCAGTATAAAAGATGCATTGTGCTACGTCAGATTTGTGAAAATGTGAAGTAGACGTCTTACTTCCTGCAAACGTTTGTTGAATTAAAGCCTTACAAACGTATAAAAGGCCTTGTACTCGCCCAATATGCCCAAACTGTTGTGGCTCAAATTGGCTAGATCAGTTCGATTTGCCAATTTGAAGCTTGAATCTCTAAGTTATTTTGCCTGAGTTGCTGGCTAATTGCATCCGCTTGTTTTTGCAAGTCTGCAACCGCAATGGTTTTAACCCAGCGAATTTCACTCGAACTATAACGACCATTTTCACGTCGTGAACTGTCGATGGCCTGTTGAATAATACGATGCTGTTGTGTGAGTAAATCACGTGTGTTTAAAACACTGAGCATGGATTGACCCGTGCTGGTTTTAGCTTGCGCATTGGTCGCATGAATTTTTGCAATCAGATGATGTAACTCTGTATTTACACTAAAGGCCTCACCCATCAGCGCATTAGGGTCTTCACTCAGTTCATCGCCTTCTTGGATTAGCACATTATTGTTGATACGTTGTTGTAAAGAGGCAAGTTTGGTTTGTAAATCACTACGCAATAAAAGTGCTTCTGCTAGTTTCATAGATTTATTTTTAAAGTTTTAGATAAGTCTTATGCTGCCTCTGTGCAATCAAAGCTGCAAGTGAGTTTTGTAATTTTATGAAATCTAAAATCATGAGAAAACGATAGAAAAGCACTTAGTCAGTTTCGGTATTTTGTTTAAAACGTGGAGATGTTTTTCCTATGTTGATTAGTCAATTTATTTACTAATGAGGTATAAAGTTTTATCTAATTTTTCTTTTTATCCAATTTAAAACTAGGTGTGTGCATTGCCTCAACTTTTCAATAAAGTACAAAAGGTGTTTGCGTAGGCAATAACCTTACTTTTGATAGGCCAAAAGTAAGCAAAAGCCTTTGTTATCCATACATAACATCCCTATTATGATGGATAACGTGTGGCATCCCTGCCACACTCGCGTATCCAAACGTTGCTTAAATTAAACTATGTATTAGTAGTGACATAAAGATGCTCTTATCGCTATATATTAAAAGCTTAGTGGAACACGGTTTCCAAAGCTTTCAAACCGACCTTTGGATCAAGCAGACCATTGTAAATTTCAGGGATTTCACGCTCCACCCCAAAGAATTCATAAATGGCAAGCATCGCTCCACGAACTGAATATTCCACAGTAAAGACTACGTCATCTTCAATTTCCACAAACTGTCCAAGGAAAGCAAAGTTTTGTGAGCCTTGCGGAATCACCTGTGGACGATCTCCCGGTTTACGGCAGGCAAACAGGGCAGAGGCGTATGGCATCATGGCTGTGGTAACATCAGTCGTTGTCAAAACATGATCTAAAATGTCGTCAAAACCGAGCTGTTTAATCAGTTCTGTTAGGATTTCTTGCCCTGTGGCTTCGGACATTGGTTTTTTGATGTAATCGCCTATATGGTCAATTTGGAAACCGTAGCCCCATAAGGTATATAAACCTTCAGGTAAGTCGGCAAAGTGTGGCTGTGCAGGAACCACAATGGATAAATGCCAACCCGACTCATACCAAGTCATCAGTGCGCCGGTACCTGGTTCATTGCCTGTATAGTCAATAATGCGTTTAAGCAACACGTCATCTTTCATAGTTAGTGTGAAAGACTCCCACTTATGTTCATCGACATTGCCATAAAAAGTCATTGGACGGCCAAAGTCTGGGGCTTTTTGTGCCAGTGTTTCCCAAAGTGTCCAGCCATGGTCTTCTCGATGACGAACGAGGGCAGGCACGTCATGATTACCACCATAACGTGAGTCCGCGGTAATGGAACCTAAAGTGAAAATAGCTAAATCATTGGCTTTCAGATTAATTTGCTCTGAGCCTTCAGGCAATTGTACATATAGTCGCGAGGCATGGCGCTTTTGAGTTTCAGCATTGGTAATGAAGTCCGCATCTGTGACATAGTGTCCAAAACGTACATCGACGCCTTGTGCGACTAGCCAACGCTGTAGGGGCAGAATCATCGAGTCATATTGATTGTACTTGGTACGTTTGACACCCGCTAAGGTATGAATGCGTGGCAATTCTTGAATAAAACGCAAGAAATAGCGTCTTAACTCTGCTGCACTGTGCCATTTTTGAAAAGCGAAAGTCGTGCGCCACATGCGCCAGAAATTGGTTTCAAAAAAGGCTTCATCAAAAAACTCATCAATGCGGCGACTGCCAATTTTTTCTTCTTTTGAAGCCAATAGGCGCAGCATCTGTGCACGATGTAGTGTATTCAGCCCAAGCTTTGCAGCATCCGCAATGACATGTTCGGCATCAATTAAACGTGCATTGGCGTGGGTTTTCAATTTTTCATTAAACTCACGACATTCTTCACGCACCGAAATGTCTGGATTTTCCAAAGATGGAATACTGGAAAATAAGTCCCATAGGCACAAATAAGTTTCATCGGTCAGCATTCGCCCACCACGTGTTACCCAAGCTTGCGCGGCATGCGGTGTATGTCCGCCATCCATCGAGCCACCTGAAATATCGAGTTCTTCTAAAATATGGATATTTTTGGCAGGGACTTTGGCATCACGGATCGCAAATGCAGCAGCAGCCATACCTGCAATACCACCACCAATGATCCAAAGATGGGACTGTTGTGCGTCTAATGGGGTGCGCTTCTTATTTTGCATGGTTCACCTTTAATTCTGATGTTAAAAATTATGAAGTTAAAAATGTGGTTTAGAGAAATAAAACCTTATAAATAGTAAGTCTTTTTATATATGAAAAATGTATGAAAAGGGAAGTAATTCCCCCATTATATTTTGTAATCGAAAATAAGCATATGATGGCTATTTTTAATACACATTTGTCTTTTTATTAAAATTGAATATGATCTAAATAACTGATGTTGCAGTTTATTGTTGAGCAATTGCTCTATTGTTGTTTTCACGATTGCCTATGCCGAATGCCTTTAAAAATAGGCTTTTTATTTATCATTAAAAAATATAATGGACGTACACGCTGCGGCTTGATCACGATATAAATGTGAAAAATAACTGATAAAGTGAATATCGTAAAAACTTTGTTTAGCGTAAAATCGCAGCTGATAAATTCTCTCAATTTAGAGGTCACTCTTGGAATCATTTTGGATCTTGGGCTCGATTGCCTTTGCATTAATGTTAGGCGCAATGAGCCCTGGACCGACGTCGATTTATGTAGCAAAAAATTCGATTGCGATTTCTCGAAAGCATGGCCTCTTTACCGCACTGGGGACCGGAACAGGCGCAGCTGTTTTTGGTCTGTTGGCTGTACTTGGTTTACAAGCTTTTTTGTTGGCAGTGCCGTCAGCGTATTTGGCTTTAAAAATTTGTGGTGGGATCTATTTGCTTTGGCTCGCATTTAAAATTATTAAACATGCCAAAGAGCCAATTGAGGCAGACCATTCCAGCTCAAAAGCAATGACTTTACGCCGTGCCTTTATGACTGGCTTAATTACCCAGCTCTCCAACCCTAAAATTGCGATTGTTCTAGCCAGTATTTTTACTGCACTTTTACCCAAAGAAATCCCAACTTATTACTATTTTGTACTACCTATCCTGTGTTTCTTTATTGATGCGGGTTGGTGTTCGTTGGTTGCAGTGGCATTGTCTGCTGAAAAGCCGCGCCGTGTGTATTTGAAGTTTAAAGCCGTATTTGACCGCGCAGCAGGGGCAGTGATGACGGTGTTGGGTTTAAAACTTATTTTTGGAATGAAGTGATAAGGTTTACAACAACAAAACTGGATTTTGTATAGGTAACTAAAAGCTAAATGGTTATAATCCCTTTGATTTTTTAATGATTTTTAAATTAAAGATTTGAGGGATAAATTTTGAATAAATCTATAATTTTGGCCGTTTTGAGTGGCTTAGCATTATCTGCATGTTCAACAACAGAAACGTCAAAAACAATTCAATCACCGCAAGTAGCAGCGGCAGTGGCGACAGTTAAATACGCTGGCGCTAAAACGCCTGTTTCTGTAGGAAAATTTGACAACCGCTCAAGCTACATGCGTGGCATTTTCTCAGACAATGTTGACCGTTTAGGTGGTCAAGCGAAAACCATTTTAGAAACGCATTTACAGCAATCGGGCTATTTCTCTGTCCTAAACCGTGACAACCTTGCTGAATTACAACAAGAAGCAGGCTTTACTAAATCCTCTCAATCTATCAAAGGCGCACGTTATGTATTAACGGGCGACGTGTCTGAATTTGGCCGTAAAGAAGTCGGTGATCACCAGCTATTTGGCATATTGGGTCGTGGTAAAACCCAAATTGCTTATGCCAAAGTGAACTTAAACATTGTCGATGTAAAAACAGCAGAAATTGTTCACTCTGTGCAAGGCGCAGGTGAGTATGCACTCAGTGAACGTGAAATTTTAGGTTTTGGCTCTACCGCTTCTTATGACTCAACTTTAAACGGTAAAGTTCTAGATTTGGCTGTACGCGAAGCGGTTAATAATTTGGTGTTGGATATTCAAACCAATAAGTGGTCTGCGCAGTAACTGGTTTGAATTAATGAAAAAAATCGTATTGGTTTTAGGTGCGATCTGCACCATGACTTTGGTGGGCTGTGTTTCAGTGCCAAAATCGTTATATAGCTGGGGCGAATACCCGCAGCAAACCTATTTGATGTTGAGTCTGCCAGAAAAAACTTCTCCACAAGAACAGATTGGTAAACTTGAAAAACATATTGAAAAAGCCAAAGCTAAAAATGCAGCAGTGCCTCCGGGCTTGTATGCACATTTGGGTTTGTTGAATTTAAATATCAATAACGGGCCACGTGCTGTTCAGTATTTTGAACTTGAACGCCAAACTTACCCAGAGTCGACAGTATTAATGGATCGTCTTTTGAAAAAAATGACAGCCCAGTCTGCGGCAGGGAGTGTGAAGTGAAACATTTCAAAAAACTATGCGTACTTGGTCTTGCTGTGACACTCTTCACAGGTTGTGCTACGACACCTAAAAGTAAACGTGACTTATCTGCATATCATGCCAATATGCCAAAATCTATTTTGGTGTTGCCGCCTGTAAATGAGTCACCCGATACACGCGCAACCTATGGGTATTGGTCTACCGTGACTTTACCTGTAGCAGAAGCGGGCTATTATGTGTTCCCTATTTCTGTGGTCGATACGCTATTTAAAGAAAATGGCGTAACCAACGGCTTTGATGCGCAGCAAATTCCAATTCAGAAACTCAATGAAATTTTTGGAGCGGATGCCGCACTGTATGTCAAAGTCAAAGAATATGGTTCTAAGTATCAGGTGATTCAATCGACTTCGACCGTTGCGGTCGAGGCAAAATTGGTTGATTTAAAAACCGGAGCATTATTATGGGAAGGTCAGGAAAAAATCCAACAAGCCAATAATAATAGCAATGCCGGTCTGGTCGGGATGTTGGTGGGTGCTTTGATTGACCAAATTTCCAATCACCTATCGGACAAAGCCTATGTACTGTCTAACAGTGTGAGTACGCAGTTGTATGCTCCGCAGTTGATGCAGCAAAAAGGGTTGCTATATGGCCCTCGCTCTCCGCATTTTGTACAAAATTCGATGAGTCCGCAGTAGTAAAAAAATCCCCTCAAATGAGGGGGATTTTTATGATTTAACAAGCTTTTATTTGGTTGAAGTGACTTTTAACTCTCAGCAAAAGAAACGGAGATTTTCGTATAAATTAATCCTTAAAATGCACAGGAATCCATTGATAGCTTTTTCCATCTGCTGAATAGATATGTCCAATAGCAGGGAATGGCAAGTGTGGTGCTGCAATGGTTTGCCCACCTTTTGCATATTCCGCAAATTGCTTTAAGCGGGTTTGTACTGCTTTTTTCGGGTCGATATCATAATCGATTGCGGTTTCTGGCTTGTCGAATTGCACAGTATGAGAGTGCACAATGTCACCAATAAAGACCACTGTTTCATCTTTGGTGCTCAGCTCATAGCTAAAATGTCCCGGCGTATGCCCCGCGGTATTAATCACTTTAAAGCCTTGAACTTGATCGCCTAATTGATACGTTTTGAAGCGTTGTTTGGCTTGATAGGGCGCAATCGCTTGTTTAATTTTTTCAACAGTTCCTAAGTAGCCTGCTTGCTTTTCTTTCGGGAGCTTTTCGACCTGTTTCGGGTTTAGCCAATAGTTTGCTTCATCGTTCGAAACATAAACCGTTGCATTTGGAAAGTTTGCCACGCCATTTTGACTAATGCCACAGACATGGTCTGGGTGCAGGTGCGTCAGTAAGATGGTATCGACTTGCTTTGGTTGATAGCCTGATGCTTTTAAGTTGCTTAACACTGAACCTAAATGTGCGCCAAAACAGCTCGCAGCACCACTATCCACCAAAACCAGTGAATGACCTGTATTCACGAGGAAGGCATTGACAGAGGTTTGAACGCCTTTGGCTTGGTCGGCAGCGTATTTCTTTAATATTTCATGCACATCTTTTTCTGGAATGTTTTGAAAGAGTTTAGGCGACATGAAATTGGTGCCATCGAGCAGGGCCGTGATTTGTACATCACCCGCTTGGTATTGATAATAGCCAGCGACTTGTTTTTGTTGGGGGATTGGGGCGGGCGGGGAAAGGGCGAAGGCTGAAACACTGCTGATACTAGAGATAATTAAAGTGGAAGCAAGTAATTTATTCATTTATAAAGTTTCACAAAATTTGTTGAATTGTCTATTTTTTAGCATGTGGGGTGATTTTTTTCATCTAATTTTTGCGGGTGGAAATAAATATAAAGCATACGATGCCAAATTAATATCTTCAGATAAGATGAGCATTTATTGATACTATTGTGGATGCCTAAGATAGTCGGTTGTTATTGTGTTTTAAGACTAAATAATACTTTGAAGTTGGTGGAACGAGAGAGATACCAAACAAAAAATGAGCGCAATTTCAGAAATTCGGAGTTACAAACTTCTAATTTTTTAGATGATATTTTTTATAACTTGTTTAAATTTATTAAAAATATGAATAACATAGAATAATTGAGTACTATCGAGTATAAGGACTAGAATTGTGAGCTTGGTGTGGTAATTCAACTGATGACTCTAGCTCACCTCTTTTTGAAATATATTGTTTATCCGTAATTCGGGTTAATTACAATCAAAACAGAATTAATGAAATGAATAGTGACATGATACCTATTTTAGCTGTTTTGATTACAGCAACTTCAACTTTAGTAGCAGTTTTTATTACTAATTATTTTAATATGAAATCTTTAGAAAAAAATCTGAAATTTCAATTACAATTAAAAAATAATGAGGTTAGATTGAATAAGTTGGAAAATGTCTATGAATTATTTGAAAAATGGAATACATATTTTGCTATAAATTATTTAAACTATTTGCACTTTCATAAGGCTTTGTTGCACAAACCTATCTCTAAAGGCTTATTCCACAATATAATTCCCAAATGAATAAGCCCACACCTAAAATCTATCGTACAACCAATTGGTCTTCTTATAACAGTGCATTAATAAATCGAGGAAATCTCTCAATTTGGTTTGATCCCAAGACGCAATGGTACGCTCAACCCAAAGGTAAACATGGTCGAAATCAAACTTATTCAGATACAGCCATCCAATGCTGTTTAATGATCAAATCCTTATTTCGTCTTTCTTTACGCATGGTCACTGGCTTTGTGC
>Ga0207918_100085_pt1 | contig 17351 bp, 16 predicted proteins | sample DeeseametaMP0440_FD_184211 | JGI IMG/M metagenome (GOLD analysis project Ga0207918, IMG submission 184211) | Marine microbial communities from the Deep Atlantic Ocean - MP0440 (SPAdes) | ecosystem: Environmental > Aquatic > Marine > Oceanic | place: East of Rio de Janeiro, Brazil, South Atlantic... | reverse complement strand
GTTTTGGGAAAAAAGAAGAGTTTAAGGAAATTTTGGCAATTTTAAGAAGGCAGAATCCTGATAGGATAAGGGTTCTGTGAAATTTGTCGTGTACAGAGAAATTTTTTACTATTGCTGGGGATAGGGGGCGATGCTGATATAATTTATTTTTTAAATCATCAATAATTTCAAACATTACCTTGTCCCTAAATGTGTTTAAAAGAATAATACATCAAAAAAGAATATCAAATAAACGATATGTTATAACATAATATTTTTATTGGATTGTAACGGTGCTACAATCGGTACACTATTTCAAATCCTGAATTGGGATTTGAACAAAACTACTTCGTGATTCAATACAATAAATCTGATTTGGGTCAAAATTGGGTCAATGAATTTTTTTATTCAATGAAATATCTTAAGAATTAATGTTTTGGGTTTTGAGTTCAATTGACACCATCACCAAAATTCTTAAAGGCCTTAAATCGAAATATTTAGGGCTTTTTTATTACCTTCACATAGATCGTTCAATAATTGATTAAGTTAGATTTTAAATTTACATCGAGCTAATCAAAAAATAATCAACTAATTAAAGTTAAAAAAATAAAAAAATAATTTATAAGAATAAATTATAAAAATCAGATATTTATCTGGTAAGGATTTTTTAAAGTAGTAGCACAGAAAAGGGAAATTGCCTTCCAAGAAGATTAATTCATACTGAAGATGTACCAGATAGAGGAATATCTCAAATGAAACATACACGTATCAGAACATTTAATACCAAAGCAACTTATCCAGAACAAAATTTAGATAACGATTTATGCCAAGCAGTTGTAGCACGTGGCAGTACGGTTTTCCTTCGCGGACAAATTGGTCAAAATCTTGATACTTCTGAAAGTATATGTATTGGCGATGCTGCAGGTCAAACTGAACAAGCAATGTATAACATTAAAATGCTACTTGAAGAAGCAGGCGGTGAGCTAGAAGACATTTGTAAAATCACAATTTATATCATTGATCCACGTTATCGTGAAGATGTTTACCGTGTAGTAGGTAAATGGCTGAAAGGTGTATTCCCAGTTTCAACAGGTATTGTCGTTTCTGCACTTGCACGACCTGAATGGCTGGTCGAAATTGATGCAACAGCAGTGATTCCTGACTAATTTTATAAAAGGATAATTGCCTATGACATTTTCTATTATTGCCCGTTGCCATAAAACAGGGCAATTTGGAGGAGCAATCAGCTCTTCCTCTCCAGCTGTAGCAGCTCGGTGCATTCAAGCCAAAGCAGGGGTGGGTGTTGCTACATCCCAGAACATTACGGATCCATACTTGGCAAACATTTTGCTAGATATGACCAAATATGATCTGGCACCAGAAGAATCTATTACGGAATTAGTGAAAAATACTGAATTTATCGAGTATAGACAGCTAACTGTGATTAATTCAGATGAAAAACCTGCTGCATTTAGTGGCAAGAATACATTAGGTGTTCATTCTCAGTGCGTAGGTGAGCATGCTGTTGGTGCAGGAAATCTTCTCGCAAATGAAGATGTTCCAAAAGCAATGGTAGAGGCATTTCACCAAGCGGAAGGAAGCTTGGCAGAGAGACTCTTGGTTGCCTTACAAGCAGGTTTAGCCGCAGGAGGCGAAGCTGGTCCAGTTCATTCAGCAGGTCTTTTAGTTGTCGATAAACTCGAATGGCCTGTGATTAATTTACGTGTTGACTGGTCTGAGACTCCGATTGAAGACCTGAATCAACTGTGGAAAGTCTATGAGCCGCAAGTTGAAGACTATGTTGTTCGTGCGCTAAACCCTTCTGGCTCCCCAAGCTATGGAGTTCCTGGCGATGAATAATACTTCAGTGAGCGCTAATCAAGGATCCAATAGTGCTAAACAGAATCTCATTACGCCAAATGCAATACTTTGTTGCTACTGCAGAAAGCGGTAGCATCATTATTGCTTCAGAAAAAATTCACGTATCTTCGCCATCTATTTCCGCTGCTATTGCACATATTGAATCTGAGTTACAGGTTCAATTATTCATTCGCCAACATGCAAAAGGTTTGATCTTGACCAATATTGGTGAAAAGGTCATGCATGAATGCAAATTTATCTTAAGCCAGGCAAACAGTTTGTATGCCTTGGCTGCAGACTTTTCCGGATCTATTCGTGGCCCATTAAAACTCGGTTGTTTTACTGCATTTTCACCAATGATTTATGCTGAAATCATTCACGGCTTTACTAACCTATATAAAAACGTCACTTTGGATTTATGTGAAGAAGATCAGCAAGTTTTGCTGAATGGTTTAATCCGAAATGAACACGACGTTGTACTGACTTATGATTTAAATATCGATCATGACCTTATTAACTTTGAACCGTTGGCTGTATTACCTCCACATGTCTTGGTCAGTGAAGCCCATCCGTTAGCACAAAATGTGGCAGTGACTTTAGAGGAACTGGCAGAGCATCCAATGGTACTGCTCGATATGCCATACAGTAATGACTATTTTATTTCGTTATTCCGCAATCATAAACTGAGTCCAAAAGTCGTACATTCTTCAAGACATGTCGATGTCATACGTTCAATGGTGGCCAACAATCTAGGCTATACCATTTTAAATGTCCGTCCTAAGAACAATCACTCCTTAGATGGAAAACGTCTGGTTCGCTTAAGAATTGCAGGTGAACACCGTCCAATGCAAATCGGGCTGGCGACAGCTAAAAATGCAAATCTAAATACAGTTTGTCAGGCATTTATCAGCCGTTGTCGTGCTTTTTTATCTAATCAATATATTCCAGGAATGGGCGATGCACATTTCTTTGATCCGCACGTAAAAATGAAACGTATGGCGGAAGAGGTTTAATTTATGAGTGATTTAAGTAGTGTTGCGCTTTTATCCAAATTGATCGCATTCGATACTACTTCATATAAAAGTAATCTTGACCTGATCATGTATGTGAAGGAAATTCTAGAACACAACGGAATACGTGTTGAACTAAACTTTAATGCTGAGAATAACAAGGCCAATTTGTTTGCAAGTACTGGTCCGATTGGTCAGCCAGGTATTTTACTGTCGGGGCATTCAGATGTTGTACCTGTGGAAGGCCAACAATGGGATAGTCCGGCATTTGAAGCCACTGAAAAAGACGGCAATATTTATGGGCGTGGTACGGCTGACATGAAGGGTTTTTTAGCCTGTGCGATTATGACCATGCTGAAAGCAAGCCAGTATGAACTTAAACGTCCGCTACACTTATGTATGTCATACGACGAAGAAATTGGTTGTATTGGTGTGCGTGGGATTTTAGATCAGTTGGCATCAACGATTGTGTCACCTTTAATGTGTGTTATTGGTGAACCGACCATGATGCAACTGGCTTTAGCACATAAAGGGAAAACTGTATTTCGAGCAAAATGCTGTGGTGAAGAGGGGCATTCTGCGCTTGCTCCTAAATATGTCAATGCGATTCATGTGGCGAGTAAATTGGTTGAGTCCCTACAAAATGTCCAAACTCATTTACGTGATCATGGTGCCCAGGATACAGGCTACGATATTCCTTACACGACTGTTCATGTCGGTAAAATTGCTGGTGGCACGGCTTTAAACATTGTGCCGAATCAATGCATTGTAGATTATGAAATTCGTCATTTAGCACAAGACCATAGTCACAACATTCAGGAACTGATTCTTGAAAATATTCAAAAAGATTTTCAGGTTCATATTGATGTTGAAGAAGTGAATCAATATCCGGGACTCAAGACCTCATCTACGATTGAAGCAGTGCAGTTTATTCAGAAATTGTTGCCTGAAGACACGTCAATTGAAAATATTTCATTTGGAACGGAAGGTGGCTTGTTCCAGGGAGCACTCAATTGCCCTGTAGTAGTGTGTGGTCCTGGAGATATTGCAGTCGCGCATAAGCCAAATGAATATGTTGCTTTGGAACAGTTAAATCAGTGTGATATTTTCCTAGAGAAATTATTAATGAGTCTGCGCTAGTTATTTATTTTAAATCGCATTTTTTAGTGTATAAATATTATTGAGTTTTCATGTTTGTATTATTCTTTCGTTTTTATTTATTTTAATAAAAGAGACCTTTTTTATTTTTATAGGTCTCTTTTTATTGCTTAAAAAAAACATTGCTAATGCATCAATTTTTCAAAATTACTTATTTATATAAATTCCGATATAACAAATGTAATAGAAAATAATCATGCTAATAGGGGTTATGAATGGATTTTAATTGGTCATATACATTAGATTTATTGTCAAATAGCAATTTTTGGCTGGCAACTTGGACCGTGATTGAACTCAGTGTTCTAGTTTGGGTGGTTGGGATTGTCTTAGGCTTTGTCTTGGCCCTAGGTAAGCAGTCTCGGTTCAAACCATTAGCATGGTCAAGTGATACTTATATCTGGTTCTTCCGAAGCCTTCCATTATTGGTTTTATTGGTTTTTACCTATAATTTGCCGCAAATTTTCCCAAGCTCAAGTGTTGTTTTAGCTTCACCATTTCTTGCTGGATTAATTGCGATGACCCTAAGTGAAGCAGCCTATATTGCGGAAATTCATCGCGGTGGTTTAACTTCAATTCATAAAGGACAAGTCGAAGCTGGTAAAGCACTGGGTATTAAATACTCAGGTATTCAACGTCTGATTGTAATTCCTCAGGCATTCCGAGTGGCGCTACCTGCATTAGGCAATGAATATGTATCAATCGTGAAATTGACCTCGTTAGTATCGGTCATTTCTTTAACAGAGATTCTGCTCGTCGGGCAACGCTTATATACGCAGAACTTCCTGGTCATGGAAACTATGCTTGCAGTTGCCTTCTATTACGTGTTGATTGTGACGGTATTTGGTTGGTTAATTAATTGGTTCGAACGAAAAATTGATATTACTAATCGCAAGCCTGGGCTGCTGGATGAAAATGATCCGCTATATCAATTGCCTGCTGCATCAGTACGTGCACGCAAAGAAATCGTTGTAGAACGTCCAGGTGAATATGCTTTAGAAGCCTTTGATATTCATAAATCATATGGCAATCAGGAAGTCTTAAAAGGTATTAATTTAAATGTGAAATGGGGTGAAGTCATTTCGATTATCGGGCCATCGGGTTCAGGTAAGACGACCTTTATCCGTACCCTGAATGGTCTGGAAGCATTGAACAAAGGTACAGTCAATCTGCTTGGTCAACCTTTCTTAAAAGATCAGGAATTAACTGATGAGTCTCCTGCTTACAAAAAACAGATTATTAATGTAGGCATGGTATTCCAAAGTTTTAACCTGTTCCCACATAAAACCATTTTAGAAAATGTCATGTTGGCACCAATGTATCACAACATGGGAACAGTACTAGATAGCAAGATCACAGCGTTAGCGATGCTTGAAAAAGTGGGGATGAAACAACATGCGAACAAGTACCCACATCAGTTATCCGGTGGTCAACAACAACGTGTTGCAATTGCGCGTGCATTGGCAATGCAACCTTCAATTATCTTATTTGATGAACCAACATCAGCACTCGATCCAGAGCTTGTGAATGAAGTACTGAAAGTGATTGAAGAATTGGCAAGTGAAGGTCTGACCATGATCATTGTGACCCATGAAATGCATTTTGCGTTCAAAGTTTCAGATCGTGTGGTATTTATGGAAGGGGGACATATTGTTTTAAATGATAGCCCTGATGTATTAAAACAAGCTGGAAATGAGAGATTAGATAAATTTATTTCTAAGGCCGCATGATTTTTAAAAATATCGATAATAAAAAGCAGTCATTGTTAGACTGCTTTTTATTTTAATTCATATACTTTTGTGAAATTTTGTTTTTATAAAGCATTACATAAAAAAATCCTAATCGGATTATGAGTAATATTCTTTTATATTTTAAATAGAGAATAAATTAAAACTGAAGTTTGGGGTAATAAATGAAATATAAATCTATTTTAGTAAGTGCATTAGTTGGTGGTTTATTGTTAACTGGATGTGCAAAGAAAGAAGAAACAGCTGTAGCACATTCAGATGCACAATCAATGAAAACGGTGAGCGTAGGCTCTGATTTGACTTTCCCTCCATACGAATATTTACAAGATGGTGTGCCAAGTGGTGTCAGCGTTGCCATCATGGAAAAAATTGCAGAAGTAGATGGCACTTATAAACCTGAATGGGTGGATACTCGTTGGTCAAATCTTATCCCAGGCTTAAAGGGCGAGAAATTCGATATTTTGTTCTCATCAATGTACATCACTAAAGAACGTCTTGAACAAATTGACATGATTCCTTACTACAAAACGGATATTTCATTATTGGTTCGTAAGGATGCAGATTTAGCACCAAAAGGTCCTGAAGACTTATGTGGCCGTGTAGTGGGGGCTATGAAAGGTACTGCATTTGCGGCTCAAGTGCAGGAAATCTCTACAGATCGTTGTGTAGCACAAGGCAAAAAAGCGATCACAATCCGTGAGTTTGAAACCTCACCACAAACGACTCAAGCCTTGTTGGCGCGTGCAGTTGATATTCAATATGACGATGCGGCGGTAATGACAGCAGCCGTAAATAACTTACCAGATAAAGTCAAAATCACCTCAACAGAACAATTCTTCCCGACTGTAGGTGGAATTGGTATCCGTAAAGGCGATACAGCGACTTACAAAATGATTGAAGAGGGTTTAAACAAGCTAAAAGCCTCTGGTGATTTTGAAAAAATCCTGAATTCTTATGGTTTGCAAGCACCGACAGAAGCAGACATTGCAGCTGTAATGAATAAATAACTGACGTAAATAGTGAAGGTAAAATAACATGTTAAGAAAAGAACAAATTGAACAATTCCATCGTGACGGTTTTTTAGTAGTTGAAAATGTCATGAGTCCAGATGAATTATCGGGTTTACGTGCGCAACTGGAATCTTGGGTAGAAGAAAGTCGTCAGTATACTGAGGCTTATGGGGAAACAATTGACGGTCGTTCACGTTTTGACGTGGATCCTGTAGATCACCATACAGACCATCCAGCTTTAAGACGTGTAAGTTCTCCTACCGAGATTTCAGATGCATATTATGAAACAGCGATTCATTCAAGCATGGCGGAAATGGCAGGGCAATTAATTGGTGGCAGTGGCACGCGCTTTCATCACAGTAAAGTGAATGCCAAGCTACCGCATACGGCAACAACAGTAAAATGGCACCAGGATTTTCCATTTACACCGCATACCAATGACGACATGATCACTGCATTGTTAATGGTAGGTGAAGTCACAGCGGAGAATGGTCCATTACAAGTCATTCCGGGGAGCCATAAAGGGAAATTATTTAACCACTGGCAAGATGGACGATTCACAGGTAAGGTTGAAGATGCTATTGAAGTAGAACAATGCCAAAATTATGTATCTTGTATCGGTCCTGCAGGTTCAGTGTGCTTTATGCATACCCGCTTACTGCATGCTTCTGGTGCGAACAATACTGAACTGCCACGTTATTTATTTATTACGGTTTACGCTGCTGAAGATGCAGTACCACTATCAGACAATCCTTTAGCAAGCGTACATCAAGGTCAAGTGGTCTATGGCATAGAAAGTGGTCAAGTCCGTATGAGTGCTAACCAGTTAAAACTACCACAAAAGCCAAAAGGTGCTTCATTCTTTGTACAACAGGCCGGCTTAGAAATGGCATAAGCCTAAAGCAATAAAAAAGAGCTTCAAAAGAAGCTCTTTTTTATGTCCTAAATCTTTATTTAATCTATAACACTTGGATCTTCCTGAATTAGAATCGATTTCATTTGTTCAAAATGAGCAATGCTGAAATCTTCAATTTTTTCCCAATCCTGTGCAGTTTTTTCTGCTACCTGATCATTCAATATATTCAGGGTCTGACCGGTAGAATAAGCATTAATCAGGATTTGGCTTGCACGTTCAAAGGTATACATATCATCAAAAGCAACCCCGATATCATGTGAACCAATCAGGATGCCATGATTTCCCATCAGTAAACGTGAATTATCTTTCAGTAAGCCTGCCAGACGTTGACCTTCTGCCAATTGGTCTGCCATACCACTGTAATTTGAGTCATAAGATACGCGATTAAAATAACGCGCACTATTTTGCTCAATCGGCAACAAGGTCGGATTTTTTAAGCATGAAAGGGCTGTGGCATAGATCGGATGTAAATGCATGATGACTTTGATATCAGGTCTCATCTGGTGTATTTGTCCATGAATCGCCCACGCGGTTGAATCAATTTTTCCTTTTTCGAAACTGTCCGGATCATTTGCATGAACCAAAATCAGGTCACTGGCTTTGACCTTGGAAAAGTGCACCCATTTGGGATTCAGTAGGAATGATTTTCCATCATCCGTTACAGCTGCACTAAAGTGATTTGCAACAGCTTCATGCATGCCTAATTTTGCACTTAAACGAAGCGAAACGGCTAAATCTATGCGTATTTGTGATTCACTTTTCATATGGTTTATCTCATTTAAATATAGGAAAAGTCTAATATTTTTTAGCGTATGTATTGCATCGTTTTTTCTGGATTATTAGCACAGAAATTCAAAATTACTTTCTTAAAAAAACTCACGTATAACATTTTTAAAGTTATTCAAAATGTGTGTCTGGAGATGAAAATGAGTTTAGCCTTGAAAGTAAAACCCCTTATTGTTGCTCTGGGTTTAGCGTGTGGACTATCTGCATGTAGCGATAAATCAGTACCACAAGAAGCAACAAAGGCGGAAGCTTCTGAAAAGGTATATCAAATCGGTAGTGATATCACTTTCCCACCATTTGAGTATCTTGAAAATGATAAACCTGCCGGTTTTGACATTGATATTGCCAATAAAATTTTTGAACAATCTGGTGATAAAGCAAATTTTGTGGATAGTCGATTCTCTAACTTGGTCACTGGCTTGGAAGCGAAAAAATTTGACCTGTTGATGTCAGCTTTATACATCACCAAAGAGCGTCTAGAAAAAGTCGATATGGTGCCATATTTTATGACCACCGAAGCACTCATCGCTTTAGCGGATTCACCATTCCAACCTAAAACCCGTGATGATCTGTGTGGCAAAACTGTTGCTTCGCAAAAAGGCTCCATGTTCCCTGAACAGCTTCGCCAAATGTCAGAAGAAAGCTGCGTCGCTAAAGGTAAAGCACCAATCACGATTCGCGAATTTGTGACTTCACCAGAGTCTGTACAGGCACTTTTAGCCAAAGCTGTTGATGCTCAGTATGACGATGCAAGTGTTGCACTAAGTACTGTTGAAAAACTGAATGGGCGATTGGTGATTAGTTCAACTGAGCCATTCTTCCCAATTTTGGGTGGTATTGCCGTTCCTAAAGGTGATACCGAGATGCTAAACAAAATAAAAAGTGGTTTAGAGGCTATTAAAAAATCAGGGGAATACGACCAGTTATTGGCTAAATACAAGTTACAAGCGCCAACGGATGAAGAAATTCAAAAATATATGCCGAACTAATTCCTCAAATTAAATATCGATTAAAACTAAATTATTGAGAACTTATAGATGAAAATGAAAGTGTTAAACCATTGTTGTGCGTTGGCTGTAGTTGCAAGTTTAAGTACACCTGTGTTTGCAGGCAATCTGAGTATAGGCGATGCAAAAACGACTGCAGGGGAATTAAGTGTATCTGGTTTTGTTCGTGCCAAATTTCAAGATAAAAGCTGGACTGATAATGATCATAAACTCACTTTTGATGCTGCCCGGATTAACCTAGATTACAAATCACCCAAGCTATTCGGGCATGTAGAATATCGTTGCTATCAATTTGATAAGCTGTGTGATTTTTCCACGCTTGTGGATGCTTATGCAGGCTATAACATTAATGACCAGCATCTGATTCAGGCGGGTCTGCAAGCCGTACCTTTTGGGCCAGGTCGTTTTTGGGAAAGTAATTACTACGGTGGTGTAATGACCCAGATCGGTCTGGAAGATGTACATAACCTCGGGATTAAATACCAAGGTAAATTCGATACCGGTACCAAACTTGAACTGGGTTATTTCCCAGGAGATGGTGGTCGCTATTCAGGTCCTTATTCTGAAGATGCAAGTCGCTACACCACGAACTTTGTTAAACCAGAAGATTCCTCGCTGACTCATCTCGCTGAAACGGATATGTTTATTGCCCGTGTTCAGCAGGACATTTCTGGTTTGTCTGAAGGGGTTTCAAGTAGTATCGGGGCTTCTTACTGGTCATCAGATATCGACAATAAAACTTTTGGTACCACTGGTGACCGCCAGGCATGGGCTTTATTTGGCAATTTACGCTACAACAACCTGGGTGTTACAGCAACATTGGGTAAAAATGACGTAGATAATGCCGACCCAGTGACACCTGAAGCATCTTTAATGGGGTCATTTGATGATAACTTTATGGTTGCCAATGAAGGCATGTTCTATACGGTAGATTTGGCTTACTCATTTAAAAATGTAGGGAAATTTAGTGAAATTGAACCGCACTTTATGTATAGCCAATATGCTAAATCAGAGGATGGTTTTAAAGATTCAACCCGTCATATACTTGGTGTGACTGCGTACTACAATAACCTGATGTTTGTTGCAGATTATATCATGGGTAAAAATGACTTCCTGATTGGTGGCCCAACAGAATCTTATGCTCAAGGTAGCTCAGCCAAGAGTGAAAATATGTTAAACCTACAAGTTTCTTATCTGTTCTAAGATTTAAGAACCAAGCTTTTAAAAGACCGCAATTAAATGCGGTCTTTTTTATTTTAACAATGAAGAGGCAGGATTTTAGGATGGCTAGCTAGTTGCAAAATCAAAAACTCTGAATGAATTAGTATCTTAAAATAAAAAGCAGAATGGTATGTTTATTATACAGAGAGATAAACCTGAACTTTTATTTTCCTCTAAAGAAGAAAGTGATGCTTATAAATTTATAGCTAATGATTTTGAAAGAGGGGAATCATAAACCCCATTTAACGTTAGGTATTTTTTAAACAAGTCAAGCCTGAAAAAATGTCGGGATTTTTTGGGTTTATTCTTTCTTTAAAGCTATAAATTTAAATATTTAATAGTATATTTTACAGTGAATTAATAATATAAATTGATCAAAAAATAATAGATTTTTTATCTTAATATATACAAACAAAGACCTTCGTTGATCAACAAGTGATCTGTATTATTCTTAACCAGATGCTGTAGGCTGTAGCTTCTGATTTACTCCTCCTTATTGTTATTCTTGTAATGCTTTTCGATGCTCATCCGTCCCTCGGATGAGCTTTTTTTTGTCTAAAATTTGGAGTTATACTAAAGTGTCCAAATGAGCTAGGAATCACTGTTCATTTATTGGTGAGATTTAATGTCAATTAAGATAAGAATATGCAACTAGTTACAAAAGAAGTAAAAGCCAGCTTCTAAAAGTGAACGCGTAGTTTGAAGGCATAAAAAAGAGGCGAAAGCCTCTTTTTGATTCCGGTTTAAGCAGCCATACCCAAACCTTTAGGAATACCATTCCGTCCCGGAAAATCTGGTGCTAGGCTTCTGGCATTCGGCATTTGTAGCCATAAGCGCAACAGCTTACGACGTTGTGTCAGCGGATCAAAATCTTCAAAGGAAGTGCGTGAGTGCATGACACAGTAATTATTACAGAACTGGATATCACCTGGTTCAAGCATCATATCTAGTCGAAGTTCTGGGTCATGGCTCAGGCGGTCAAACAGGTCGAATGCTTCAATCTGTACCTGAGAAAGGGGAACATTTCTGCGCGCATGCCCTAATTCAATATAGTGGCGTAAATAGCGGCAGGCCAGTTTACCTTCATGGTAACTGAAGATTGGAGTTAAGGATGGATCGACTTCACCTAGATGGTCATACCAGGCCGTGTGATAATAATAGCCCAAGTATTCTGGATACTCTTCCAGAATACGGTTATAGACCGTAGAAGAACTGATAATGCTGCTTAAACCGCCTTCCTTAGCTTTACGGATAGACAATAAACCTACTACATCACTCATATCAGAGTGGTAAGGTAAATAGGCATTGGTTTCATAGACTCGGGTCATTTTATTGTTTTTATCACCGACATTTTCCACAAAACCAATTAAATCCCCTCGTGCATTTTGGGTGACTGGTGTACCCATATGTAGACCAATCAGATAATAGATATTAGCCAATTGTGCTTCAGAATATTTCTGTGCATCCAAGCCACGGATTACGATAAAACCATAGCCGTTTTCCAGCTCATCAGAAATATACTGGATTTGTGCTAGAAACTCAGGATCTTCAATTTTAATATCGCTTAGATCAAAATCCGGGGCGTTGAGTCGTTTATCTGCCAGTTTTAATAAGGCCTCATCAATAACACGGATCATATGGTCAGAAAGAAGATAGATCCAGTCCTGTTTCTGTGCAATTTCTGCACCTATCCATGCACATTTATCGGTAATTTTAGATTTTAAAATGGTGTTCATTATTATCCTCACATATGGGTTCATGTCTTTAGATGAAAAAGCACATATGAGTCTTGAACCTATATGTGCCCATAATTAGTGGTTCAGGCTGAGTGTTTCAACAAATTTTTATCAGTTTGATACTCCTGATATTTACGTTGGATATCGATATGTTCAGCGATATGTTTGGCATCGTGCCATACTCCCCAGATGAAACTGGATCCACGGCCGGTCAAGTAAGGTAAACCGAGGAAATACACGCCACGCTGTGGAGAAATACCTTGTTTATGGATTGGTTTATTAAATTCATCAAAAGCATCAACTTGTAACCAGCTAAAGTCATAACCAAAACCAGATGCCCAGATCACAGAGGTAATATTGGCTGCTTCCATATCCATATCTAGAATAGGATTAATGACACATTCTGGATTTGGTAATTGTTTACGTGCCTGCGGTTCCAGTGGCAAACTCAAACCATTATTTTTGATATAGGTATCTGCTTCGTCATAGAAGGCCATGAGTGCTGCATCACCTTCATCCAGATTGTGTTTCAGGTTATCTTTAAACTTGATTTTTTGCCCTTCAAATGACTCAGTACTACCGACTAGAGTAATGCCTTGATTCGCCAATACACGGAAATCTACATTGACACCACCATGTGTACCACTCACAGCGAAACCTTTTAAAGGACCTGTATCGGTACGCATGAAGTCCCATCCCCCCAGTACACCTAACCACCAAACATTATCTCGGTTACGGTAAGTGCGAGGTGGGCGTTCATGACGGCCAACTGACAGATAGACTTTCTTGCCGGCACGGTTCAGTTCATCCGCAATTTGTACACCAGATGAACCAGCACCAATCACTAATACTGCACCGTCTGGTAGCTGCTGCGGATTTTTATAGTCATCTGAGTGAATTTGATAAAAAGAAGGATTTTTGAGTGCAACTGGTGGAATTACAGCTTTTTGGAATGCACCTGTAGCAGAAACAATATGTTGTGCATAAATAGTGCCTTCAGACGTTTCTACGGTAAAACCTAATTGATGAGCTGATTTGTAAACTTTATGAACAGTCACACCAGTATGAATCGGCATATTGAATTTATTGGCATATTTTTCAAAATAATCAGCAACTTGATCATGATGAACAAAAGCATCTGGATCTGCATCAAATTCCATATTTGGAAAACGGTCATGCCAGCAAGGACCATTGGCAACTAGGGAATCCCAGCGGCGTGTACGCCAAGCTTCAGCGATACGGTTCTTTTCCAGAACCACATGTGAAATACCTAAAAGGGACAAATGTTCACTCATTGCAACGCCAGCTTGCCCCGCACCAACGACCACAGTATCGATATTTAAATTATCTAATTTCATCTTATTTATCCTATTTCCAAAGCCCACTGTGACAGTTTGCTGTTTATGGTTTCTTTTCTTGAAAGCCTAAAACTTAAAAAAAATGAATTCTGTTTCGATGGATTCAATATAAGTAGGTCTTGTGAATAGTGAAAATCATATAAGCAGAACGTATGAATCAAAAAAACCGAATTACTTCAGCCGCCTGAAATTCATATAAAAGTGAAGAGATTTTTTAATGCAAATTTTATTGTTCGTTTAAATTTTTAAGCTTTAATTGAAAGGCTTAAGTTTGAAAAGCAACAAAATAAATTAAGGATAAGTAGGATTAAACATGAAATCACGTGCAGCAGTCGCTTTTACGCCAGGACAACCTTTACAGATTGTAGAACTTGATGTTGAACCACCCAAGGCTGGTGAAGTATTAGTAAAAATTACCCATACAGGGGTATGCCATACCGATGCCTTTACTTTGTCAGGTGCAGACCCAGAAGGTGTTTTTCCAGCGGTGTTAGGGCATGAAGGGGCAGGAATCGTGGTACAGATTGGAGAGGGAGTGACCAGCGTGGCACCTGGTGATCATGTTATTCCTTTATATACAGCCGAATGTGGTGACTGTTTATTTTGTAAATCAGGTAAAACCAACCTGTGTGTTGCGGTACGAGCGACTCAAGGCAAAGGCGTGATGCCTGATGGTACAACACGTTTCTCTTACAATGGACAGCCGATTTATCACTATATGGGATGTTCGACATTCTCGGAATATACGGTTGTTGCTGAAGTTTCCCTAGCCAAAGTCAATCCAGAAGCTAATCCTGAACATGTATGTCTGCTAGGTTGTGGCGTGACCACAGGTATTGGTGCTGTTCATAATACGGCTAAGGTTCAAGAAGGTGATTCAGTCGCTATCTTTGGTTTGGGCGGGATTGGTTTGGCTGTAGTGCAGGGTGCACGTCAAGCCAAAGCGAGCAAAATTATTGTGGTAGATACCAATCCTGAAAAATTCAAACTTGCTGCTGAGTTTGGTGCGACTGATTTTATTAACCCGAAAGATTATTACAAGCCGGTACAGGAAGTAATTGTTGAAATGACAGGCTGGGGTGTTGATCATTCTTTTGAATGTATTGGTAACGTCAATGTCATGCGTTCAGCGCTTGAATGCGCACATCGCGGTTGGGGGCAGTCCATTATTATTGGCGTAGCTGGAGCAGGTCAGGAAATTTCAACCCGTCCATTCCAGCTCGTCACAGGACGTACTTGGAAAGGTACAGCATTTGGTGGGGTCAAAGGTCGTACTCAACTTCCAGGAATGGTTGAAGATGCAATGAAAGGAGAAATTCAGTTGGAACCTTTTGTAACCCATACCATGGGTTTAGACCAAATTAATGAAGCCTTTGACTTGATGCATGAAGGAAAATCAATTCGTACGGTGATTCACTATTCAGAATAAATCTAGATAACCATTGAAAAGCTCCAGTGATTGGAGCTTTTTTATCCCTGTAACATCATAAAAAAACCAATGTTCGAATGGGCGAAAAGGGGGGGGCAACAATTGTGGAGTGAGAATTTAGGCTACAAAAGGGAACTCATCTTCAGGCAAAGCATCACCTGTAGAAAGCTTGCCAATATACTGTGGATATTGTGGGGAGGTTTTACCACCACGATTCACATAGACAGCTTCATCTCCTAACCAGCGAAAAGAAACTGCTCGTCTCGAGTGTTGGGTTGATGCATTACCTGGTGCGCCATGAATCGTAAGATAGTTAAAAGCAATCGCATCACCTGGTTGCAGTTCCCAGCCTACAATATTGTAATCTTCGCGATGATTATCGATATCAGGGAGCATTTCTTCAGCTGTATCACCATGGTCGTAGTATTCACCATTAAAGCCTTGTGCTTTAAAATGTTTCCCCCACTTATGTGATCCAGCAATAAATTCAATAGCAGATTCTCGAGCGATAGGATCAAGAGGAATCCATAAACTTAAGGTCTGTTTTGCATCTACTGGATAGTAGGGTGCGTCATGATGCCAAGGTGTAACCTTTGATGAGCCAGTACCTTTTACTAGAACATGTTCATGAAACATTCGTACACTTTGAGACTGCATTAAAGTTTTTACTATGTCTGCTGCAGGGCTTTCTTTGACAAATTGATTGAAAGCGTCAATACGTTGCCAATTACAATAATCTGCCCAGAATCGGCCTTGAATTTGCCCAGGGGTATAGTCACGAAACCATTGACCTGGATTTTGCTCATTTGCATTTACACCGGATTCAAGCAAATCAATCCAATCTTTAAAAAAGCCTCGTAAAACAACAACACCATCTTGTTCAAATATTCTTTGCTCTTCTTCCAACATGGGCACCGCTCCTGATCAATAATTAGGGAAGAATACGTGGTCATCAAATGTTTTTTGATGTTAAAGAAGATATAAGCATCGAAGCATTAACAAAGAAATAAGCAATTTAAGAAGCACTAGTTAGTTTTTTTAAAATTAAGTATTGGACTAAAAGGTGTTTACAAAATCGGTGGCTATTCAAGACTAGTAAATTTGAATAAAATAATTATATTCCTAAAACCACTTTATAGGGTTTAAATCCCTCCATCACAGCATCCGAAACCAATTGAATAAAAGCTTCAGTCTTTCCATATGCCATCCATTGATCAAGAGCTTCATAGTAAGCTAATCGATTCTCTACAGTAATTACGCAAGGTGGATAACCAGCTTTAAGTAATTCTAGGTTCATTAAAAGACGTGACGTGCGACCATTGCCATCAATGAATGGATGAATGCCAACAAAATCAGCATGTACTTTGGCTGCACGTTCAATTGGATGCAGCTTATGTGCTTCACTATTATACCAGTCTACTAATTGAGCCATCTTGTCATTTAATAATGTGTAATCAGGCGGGGTAGACGTAGCACCCGAGATCAATACATTTTGCTGGCGATAGCGTCCAGCATTGTCATCATCGATGTTTTTTAGAATGAGCTGATGGCTCTATTAGAATTGTCCCACCGAGCAACATTTCAAAAAAATTATTTAACTCCAGCATTAGAAGCAGGTGTGGTTGAACGCACCCTGCCTGATAAGCCTAAAAGTCCTAAGCAAAATACAAATTAAAAATTGAGTCATAATGAGGTTAAGGTTATTGTTAATATCATAATGAGTTAATTGCAATGCTATAACGTTGCATTTATTTTAAGTATAATTTTCTGTTATAATGCCGTACGCCATTTCAAATCCTGAATTAGGATTTGAACAAGATTTTAAAGTTATTCAATGCATTAAATCTAAATTGGGTCAAAATTGGGTCAATGAATATTTATATTTGTAAAATTGTATTTAAAATTAATGGTTTAGCTTTTGAGTTAAATTGACGCCACCTCCACCAATTTTATAAATTCACATGACGTTAAATAACGACTTATGAATTGGAAAGCCCTGAATCTTAACGGATTCAGGGCTTTTTTATGTGTATTTACTCTGTACACGACAAATTTCACAGAACCCTTATCCTATCAGGATTCTGCCTTCTTAAAATTGCCAAAATTTCCTTAAACTCTTCTTTTTTCCCAAAACCA
>Ga0207918_100083_pt1 | contig 17593 bp, 18 predicted proteins | sample DeeseametaMP0440_FD_184211 | JGI IMG/M metagenome (GOLD analysis project Ga0207918, IMG submission 184211) | Marine microbial communities from the Deep Atlantic Ocean - MP0440 (SPAdes) | ecosystem: Environmental > Aquatic > Marine > Oceanic | place: East of Rio de Janeiro, Brazil, South Atlantic... | reverse complement strand
AAGTCCATAATGCAAATGTGGGGCTGTGTGCCGTGCATTGCCTGTATTGCCGACATAGCCGATCAGGTCGCCTTTTTTGACATAGTCGCCGACACTTAAGCCACGTTTATGGTCATCAAGATGAGCGTAGTAATGCCAAGTGCCTGCTGGCCCCATAATCCAAACCACTTTACCACCCAAATTGTTATTGCGTAAGTCTGCGACGAGCCCTTCTGTGGCAGAAAAAACTTTTGTTCCACGTGGAGCCAGAATGTCGATGCCTTCATGCGTCCGTCCGCTACTGCGGGACGCTCCCCAAGTATCTGTGAGCCCATGACGTTTAATGCCTTGAACGGGTACAGGCAGCTGCTGAGCTAAACGCATGTTTTTCAGCTGTTGGACTTGTGAGGCCGGTAACTGGCTTTCACTTGGTGCAGGCGGCGTGGTACGGCAAGCTGCGAGTAACAGAATCACAAAACTTAAACTGGCAAGCGCAGAAAGGCGGGGCAAACAATTACGCACGAACAATCCTTTATTATTTCAGTGATCTAATTTTAAAGTCTCAGGGTGAACCCAATCGATCACCCAACTATGTCACAGTTGAATTGCCGAGATCAATTTTTTCATCGCAGTTGGGATGCCCATTTCTGTGACGTTTTGTATGTCTAGCCATGTGCTGGCCAATTCTATACTTAAATGTTCGAGCTGGTCGGCATCGACTTCAAAGCAAAGCGCTTCTAGTTGCCAAGTGAAATGGGTGAAACTATGCGAAATGTCAGCGCGTTGCGAGACTTGTTTTAGTCCTAGACTTTGGCACAGTTGCGAGAACTCATCACGATTTTCAAAAATAGGTAAACACCATAAACCGCCCCAGAGTCCACTATTGGGGCGCTGTTGCCACAGCCATTGATTGTGATGACGCAGTACCAAAACTTGGGCTGACTTCACAGGCACAGCTTTCTTGGGTTTTTTAAAAGGCAGTTCAGTTTCTAGCCCTTGTGCATGAGCCTTACAGTGTTGCTGCATTGGGCAGTATAAACACAGCGGTTTTTTAGGGGTACAGACGGTTGCCCCCAAATCCATGATGGCTTGGGTATAGTCGTGGTTACGTTCAGTTGGACAGAGTTCAGTGGCCAGTTGCCACATACTGCGTTCATGCACAGGTTTGCTTAGATCATCCTCAATGGCAAAAAAACGCGCGAGCACACGTTTCACGTTCCCATCCATAATGACGCCGTACTGACGTAAACCCAAAGACATCAGCGCCCCTGCGGTTGATGGACCAATGCCTGGCAGTTCAATCCAGTCCTCTAACGTTTGAGGAAAGTGTCCCTGACGTGCTACAACCCCTGCGGCTTTATGTAGATTATGTGCACGGGCATAGTAGCCCAGACCTGCCCAGTAAGGTGCGACCTCATCCCATGATGCTGTCCCTAAAGCTTCAACTGTTGGGAAGCGTTCGATAAAACGCTCGAAGTATTGCAGCACGGTTTTGACTTGGGTCTGTTGCAGCATAATTTCAGACACCCAAACTTTGTAGGGATCATCGGCGACTTGCCATGGCAGATCATGTCGACCATGAACATCGAACCAAGTCAGTAACGCATCTGAAAAAGAGAAAGGAGACATCTGAGGCACAAGGAAGAAATTCGGCTTAGTATAACTGAATGTCTTTTCTGAGCCTGATTTTTTGCGCATAAAAAATGGCGCTTACGCGCCATTTAAAACCATAAAAGCTTAGTCTTTTGCCATGCCCCAACGTGCATCAAGTTTTAGCTCTTGGTCTTTGTAGCGTGGAATAATATGGATATGTAAGTGTTCAGACACATTCCCAAATATTTCACCGTCATTAAAACCAATATGAAAGCCTGAAGGTTGATGACGTAATTGGAGTTCATTACGTGCCAGTTCCAGTAAAGACATTAAGCTTTTACGTTCTTTGTCGGTAATGTCAAAAAATGAGCTCACATGACGTAGAGGGATAATGACACAGTGACCTTTAGACAATGCATTGGGTTCGGGCAAAATCACCCCAAAGTCATTTTTATCAAGCACGTCATATTCATCAAAATTACAATATTGGCAGTGGGTCTCAGTCATTGTTATCTCCTCTAAAATCTAATTATGTATCCTATTGGATCTGAAAAATCAAACAGTTGAATTCTCAGCTCTAGTTAAGCACTGAGATTGCGTTCTAGCAAGTCATACATTGCATCTAGCCCTTGTCTTTCTGCTTCTAGGTTATAGCCCAAGTCTACGCCATTGGCTTTGGCACGCTCATCGGCCAATGGATTGCTAAAACCATGCTTCGCATCTTCAAAAATGATGACTTCATGGTCCACTTTTGCCGCATGCATTTCTTCACGGAAGCTAGCAACATCATCCAAAGTAACCATGCTGTCTAACTCACCATGTAAAACTAAAATTTCACCTTGAATTTGACCTTCGACCGCAGGGGCTTTCGGTGCCAATGTTGCATGGAAAGTCGCCACTGCTTTTAGTGGTGCGCCTGAGCGAGCTAAGTCTAAAACCACTTTACCACCATAACAAAAACCAATCGCCGCCAGCTGAGTGGGATTCACTTCAGGCTGGGCTGCAAGCGTATCTAAACCTGCTTGTGCACGGTTGACGATGGTGTCTGCATCGGCAAAAGTTTGCATCATCCATTCATAGGCTTGTTTCGCATCTGTGGTGACATTTTTGTCGCCGTACATATCAATCGCCAGTGCGGCATAACCGTGTTCAGCCAGTTCGCGAGCACGTTGTTCAGTATATTCATTTCGGCCCCACCATTCGGGTGCAACGATTATACCTGCATGCGGTGTTTGAGCGCTTGGTGCTGCAAAATAACCGACTAAGAGTTGTCCATCGGCTGCGTTATATTGAATTTCTCGAGTTTGAATACTGATTGTCATGCTCAAATCCTGATAGATGATCTGTTCTGATTAAAGCATAAAACTTTTACAAGGATTTGAAAAATATTCCGATGTACATGAGAAATGTGAGAAATTACTTTTAAAGGCACACATAAAAAAAGAAGGATCTGAATCCTTCTTTTTTTATGAATAGTCGCGTACTTTAGACTTTGCCACGGGATAAAAATCCGACAATCGCTAGAATCACAGCAATCACCAATAAAATAATCGCAAAGTCTTTGGATAAACCTGCTACGCCGCCAAAACCAAGTAAACTTGCAATCAGTGCAATCACTGCGAAGATAATCGCCCAACGAAACATAATTTTTCTCCATAGATGTTCTTATTTATTACTCTATTAGTATAGAAAGAAGGTTCGGACACACTGTGTTGCTTTTGTTTAAAAAGTGTTCTGTTTGTATTTTAAGTTTATGAATATGATGTAAATATTGACACTTTAGATAGCTCTGAAAGCCATGTGACTATAGGTTATAATAGTGCATTCAGTTTTATTGGCAGTGGTTATGTCCAACGAATTAAGACCAGAGTTTTGGAAGCATTATGCGCTCACTGAGCTACGTTCAGCAGAGTGGGAAGCGTTGTGTGATGGTTGTGGTCTATGCTGTCTGGTGAAACTTGAAGATGAAGAAAGCCAAGAAGTCGCCTATACCAAAGTGGCCTGTAAACTGCTGGACTGTCAAACGGCCAGTTGTCGGGATTATCCGAACCGAAAGCAGCATGTGCCCGATTGTATCCAGCTTACGCCCGAACTTTTAGACACGATTCATTGGTTACCACCGAGCTGTGCTTACCGTCGTCTGCATGAAGGTAAAAATTTGCCCAGATGGCACTATTTGAACACGGGCTCACGTCAAAGTATTCTGAAAGCGAAAAAGTCTGCAGCAGGACGCTGTATTTCTGAAGAAGAGATTCAGGATGACGACATCGAAGACTATATTGTGCGTTGGTTTCGCTAGCCGATAAAAGCACAATCAAATTGCATGAAAAGCTTGTGTCATTTGCCTGAATTTGCCATAACATAAGCATTCGATGAACGCATGATAAGTCCTAGCCCTATGTCCGATAGCAATATTCCACTGCCTGAACGTTTACGCCCGCGTGATTTATCTGAAATTATTGGGCAGGATCACTTATTGGGTGAGCAGGCACCGCTCCGCCAAATGATCGATCAAGGGCATTTGCCATCGATTATTTTTTGGGGGCCGCCAGGCGTGGGGAAAACCACCATTGCTTTACTGTTGGCGCAAGCAATCGACCGACCATTTGTCAGTCTATCTGCACTCAATACGGGGGTTAAAGAGCTCCGTGAGATCATTGCCGATGGCGGAGATTTAATGCCACCTGTGGTGTTTATTGATGAAATTCATCGCTTTAACAAATCACAGCAAGATGCCTTACTGAATGCTGTGGAGAAAGGCAAAATTACCCTCATTGGTGCCACCACCGAGAATCCTTCTTTTGAAGTCAACAGTGCATTGTTGTCGCGTTGTCAGGTCTATACCTTAAATGCACTCGATGCCGATGCGATTCAAATTTTATTATTGCAAGCAATTAAAAGCGATCCGTTTTTAAAAGAGCGTTATATTCAAATTGAAGAATTTGAAGCACTGGTGCAGTTTGCCGCAGGTGATGCCCGTAAAGCCTTGAATTTAATTGAACTCATTGCGGGCACCTTCGAACCTGACGTTGAAAATATCGTGACCAATGCAATGGTGGTCAAAGTTGCACAGCAAAATATCGCCCGTTATGACAAATCGGGTGAGCAGCATTATGATTTGGTGTCGGCTTTTATTAAGTCAATTCGAGGGAGTGATCCTGATGCCACTTTGTATTGGATGGCACGTATGCTCAAAGGTGGTGAAGATCCCGTTTTTATTGCCCGTCGGATGTTGATTGCAGCCTCTGAGGACATTGGTAACTCAAACCCCAATGCACTGCTGCTTGCTGGAGAATGCTTCCGTTCTGTTCAAGCGGTGGGCATGCCAGAGTGTCGAATTATTCTTGGGCAGTGTGCGGTGTATTTGGCGACCAGTGCCAAAAGTAACAGTACTTATCTTGCGATCAACAAAGCGTTGGATTTGGCCGAGAAAACAGCGAATTTACCTGTGCCGCTGCATTTAAGAAATGCACCGACCAAGTTGATGAAAGAGCAGGGCTATGGCGTCGACTACTTGTATCCGCACAACTATCCAGAGCATTTTGTGATGCAAGAATATTTACCTCCTGAGCTCAAAGGAACCAAACTTTATGAGTCGGCACGCAATAAGCGTGAGGTTGAGGGTGAGCGTTTACAGCAACGCCGTTGGCAACAAGAACAGCAACAGCAGCAGTAATAAAAAGCCTGATGAAAAAATCAGGCTTTTGTTTTTTGAGGCTTAGGATTTAGTCACATTCATTGAGCAGTTTTTTCTTTAAGCACTGTAGCGTTTTATGTTCCGATGTGCGTATTCATCAATTTTAATGCCGCAGGTAACACAGCGGCTAATAAAGCGATTGCCATTGTGATGTTAAAGCTCAAGGCAAAGCGCGGTTTCATCAGATATTGGCGTAAGAAAAGACCACCGACTGCCCAAACCCCGACACATGGAATGCCGGGACTAAACACGGATGAAGTCACAGAGTGTCATACCATTACAGGCTCGGTTGAGTATTTGCTCAGGGTTGAAGTGGCAGACATTAAGTCTTATAAAAAGTTTCATACCGATGTTTTAGGAACGATTTCATCCATTAGCTCGATCACCAGTTTTTTGGTGATGGATACCACTAAAAATCGATACACCAATCTATAAAAGCTTAGGTGGAAAGGTAAAAAAACCGAGCGAAATGGCTCGGTTTTTTATCTGAATGCATATAGTTTCGCGGGATCATATCAAACGAGGCGCTTTATCTTTTTAACTAAGCATTGAGTGTTGAATCATTGCTGCACCAAGCTCTTGAAGACTATTCAATTATTTAAAGTTACCCTCTAAAAACTGTTGCAGGCGTTCACTTTTGGGGTGAATCAAAACTTCTTTTGGATCACCTTGTTCTTCAATTTTGCCTTGATCTAAGAAAATGACATGGTTGGACACATGGCGTGCGAAGCCCATTTCATGGGTGACCACAATCATGGTTCGGCCTTCTTCAGCCAAACTTTGCATCACTTTCAACACCTCACCCACCAGTTCAGGATCTAGAGCACTGGTCGGTTCATCAAACAACATCACTTCCGGCTCCATTGCTAAGGCACGGGCAATTGCGACACGCTGTTGTTGTCCTCCTGACAAAAAAGACGGATATTTCTTTTCGACACTTTCAGCAAGCCCAACTTTTCTTAAGTATTTTCGTGCACGCTCTTCCGCCTCACTCCGCTTTAGCCCCAAGACATGAATGGGTCCTTCAATAATATTTTCTAATACCGTCATATGCGACCATAAATTGAAATGTTGAAACACCATCATCAGTTGGGTGCGCATTTTTTGTAGTTGTTTGGGATTTTTTGCTTTGAGATTGCCATTTTTATCCAAGCTAGTCTCTAACTGCTCACCATTGAGCTGAATGCTGCCTTGGCTCGGTTGTTCTAGAAAATTGATGCAACGAAGAAAGGTACTTTTACCCGAACCCGAGGAACCAATAATACTAATCACATCACCTGCGCGTGACTCAAGTGAAACCCCTTTTAAGACTTCATGATCGCCAAAACTTTTACAAAGGTCTAGAATCACCAGTTTTGCTGAATTTTCCATTGTTTCTCCTAATGATTCGATGGTTTTAAAAACGCCAACCAGCGTTGTTCCAATTTACGAAAGATCCAAATGAGGATAAATGCCAGACAGGCATACAGCACAGCGGCAATGCCAAAGGCATCAAACGTGGCATAAGTGGCAGCATTGACATCCCGTGCAATTTTGAGAATATCAGGCACGGTTGCAGTGAAGGCAATGGTGGTTGCATGCAGCATCAAAATGACTTCATTACCATAAAACGGCAATGCTCGACGTAGCATAGATGGAATAATAATGCGGGTATAGCGTTTCCAAGGCGACATTCCAAAGGCTTTTGCCGCCTCAATTTCGCCGTAGGGAATCGAACGTATCGCCCCTGCAAAAATTTCAGTGGTATAAGCTGCTGTATTGAGTGCAAACGCTAAAATGGTGCAATTAAGCCCTTCTCTAAAGAATTCATCGAGCCGTTCATGGGCATGCACAAATTCGAGACTATAAATCCCAGTATAAATAATCAGTAGCTGCACATATAAGGGCGTACCACGGAAAATATAGGTAAAAAACCAAACAGGTCCACGTACAAAAGCATGCTCAGAAACTCGAGCAATTGACAAAGGCACAGCCAGAACAAAACCAATCGCAATCGATAAGACCAGTAGCCATGCGGTCATGGCGACCCCAGTCATTTGAAAACCATCGGTCCACAGATAGGACTGCCAGTATTGTTGAATAATTTCAATCATAGTTGTCCCTTTTTCACACCAGCAGAATAACGACGTTCCAACCACATGAGAATCAAATTCGAAAGGGTGGTGATGGCCAGATAAATGACGGCTGCAACAATACTGAAATAGAACACTTGCATGCTGCTTCGACCTGCATCTTGGGTAATTTTGACGATGTCGGTTAAACCAATTAAGGACACCAAGGCAGTAGCTTTGATGAGGACTTGCCAGTTATTGCCAATCCCCGGTAAGGCAAAACGCATCATTTGTGGAAAGAGGACACGCCTGAAGACTTGAAATGGGGTCATGCCATAGGCATATGCAGCTTCAAGTTGACCTTTGGGGACGGCTTGAAATGCGCCACGGAAGGTTTCCGTAAAATAGGCCCCATAAATAAAGGCTAAAGTAATCACCCCTGCCACAAAGGGATTGATGTCAATTTGCTCCATATGGATCGATTCGGTAATCGAGTTCAATCCAAGTTGCAGGCTATAGAACAACAACAACATGATCACCAGATCAGGAACACTACGAATGAGCGTGGTATAGAGGGTTGCAACATGACGTAAGATTTTAATACGAGAGAGTTTGGCACTTGCCCCAAACAAGCCAATAATGATCGAAAGCACCAGTGATAACAAAGCAAGCTGTATGGTCATCCAAGTGCCACTGAGTAATACGGGACCATAGCCAGACAGAAACATACTCAGTTTCTCCGAGTAAAAATATAAAATTTTATAAATCAGCAGTATATAAAAAGTGTCGGTGTTGAACCGACACCCTATAAATTAATAAATGCTGAAAGAGAAGTATTTTTTCTCGAGTTTCTTATAGGTGCCGTCTGCAATAATTTCAGCTAACGCTTTATCAATATTCTTTTTCAGATCGACATCTTCTTTACGTAAGCCGATTGCAGCCCCTACACCGAGTGTTTTGGCATCGACCACATTATTGCCTGCAAAAGCAAAGCCTTTGCCTTTGGCCGATTTTAGGAAACCAGTATCGACCATAATCGCATCTTGTAATGTTGCATCTAGGCGTCCCGAAACCATGTCTTGGTAAAGCACATCTTGGTTTGGATAAGGAACCACATTCACACCTTTAGGTGCCCAATAGGCTTTTGCATAGCCTTCTTGAATCGTACCTTGTTGTACACCCACACGTTTGCCTTTTAGGGATGCAGGAGTAGGGAGTAAAGGAGAGCCTTTCTTCGCGACCATACGGGTAGGCGTGTTGTAAATTTTATTGCTAAATGCGATTTGTTTTGCGCGATCCGTAGTAACCGTCATTGAAGACAAAATACCGTCGAACTTTTTCGCTTTGAGCGCAGGAATCATCCCATCAAAGGAGTTTTCTACCCATACACATTTGGCTTTTAATTTGGCACAAATGGCATTGCCCAAGTCGATGTCAAAACCGACCAGCTTATTGTCTGGTGTTTTATATTCAAAAGGTGCATATGCGGATTCTGTGCCAAAACGAATGGTTTTCCATTCTTTTGCTTGGACAGTACTGCTCAGTGCTACGGCTACGAATGTAGTGGAAAGTAGTAATTTTTTTTGCCAGTTTTTCATTTTAAATATAGCCATCCGTAAAAAAACAAATCTAAGAAATAAGACGAAGATAGAACTTACCCTACTGAGTACTTTTGAATAAAAGCAACATCTATACCAGTTTTCTGCTCTTAGGGGATCGATGGATCTTGTCGCCATGAGAGATGAGGAGATAAGGGTATTTTTTCGGCTGGAATAATTTTTATCTGAGAACGTCCTGTTCATATGTTTTTATCATATTAAAAAACAAATTCAATACATAGTTGAAATATACCGGAAGTCTTGTGCGCTATGGCGTACAGGAATGTTGTTTTATTCGCAGCAATTTTATGTTCTGGCTAGCTATTATTGGCGCTGAGTCACCTATAAAAAAACCGAGCGATTAAGCTCGGTTTTTTTTGAATCTGTAACTGATTAGATATCAGAAAGGTCGATACCTAAACGTGCAGCAACTTCTTCATAAGCTTCAACCACACCACCTAAACCTTGACGGAAACGGTCTTTGTCGAGTTTTTTCTTGGTTTCTTTGTCCCATAGACGACAACCGTCTGGAGAGAACTCATCACCAAGAACAATACGGTCGTGGAATACGCCAAACTCAAGTTTGAAGTCCACAAGTAGCATGCCACCTTGGTCAAATAAGTTTTTAAGAACTTCGTTCACTTGGTAAGTGAGGACTTTCATTTGCTCAAGTTGCTCAGCAGTTGCCCAACCTAAAGCAATCGCTTGAGACTCATTGACCATTGGGTCACCAAGCGCATCATCTTTGAAGAATAATTCGAAAGTCGGCGGTGTTAATTCCTTGCCTTCTTCTACACCTAAGCGACGGCATAAAGAACCTGCTGCATAATTACGAATTACACATTCAACAGGGATCATGCTGAGTTTTTTCACTAGAACTTCTGTTGGAGAAAGAAGTTTTTCAAAGTGAGTCTCAATGCCAGCCGCAGCCAATTTATCCATGATAAAGGCGTTAAAACGGTTGTTCACCTTACCTTTACGATCTAGTTGTTCGATCTTTTCACCATTGAATGCCGAAGCATCATCACGAAAGACTAAAATCAGGTGGTCTGCACTGTCTGTTTCATAGACAGATTTCGCTTTACCAGTATAGAGCAAGGTTTGTTTTAACATGAGGGAACCTTTTTCAAAAAAAAATGCCTAGTACGACTAGGCTGGCCAATTTTGGTAAATCTGGGTTAACAATTCTGTGGCTTTTTCAGGCGCTGCAAAACTGTTATCGGCATTGAACACAGCGAGGTTGTTGCTGCTACCGACCGCGGTCAGTCTTAACACATAGACCTGTTGATCGATTTTAATGGTTGCTTCATAACCATTTTTGCTTTGACCAACAATTTGATGGTTGAGGCTGCTGAGGGTGGCAAGCGTATATTGCCAAATTGTAGCAGAATTTCCCTCAATTTTGAGCAGCGGATTCTTATTTCCGTCAATAATCAATTGAGGGCGACTCACAGCTGTATCAACTGTTTCCGTTGATTCGGCATTCGGCATGACTTGAGCTGCTTGAGGGCGCGGCATTGCAAAACGGTTTCCGCGCTTATTTTCAAGTACAGGTGCATGTTCAAGAGCGAGCGCTTCAACCGTTGGAGCTGGATACAACGGCGTTGCAGGTCGAACCATAGAGCCTTCAGGGTACTTAAGAGGTTCTAAGGTTGCTGTCTCTTTATAGTCCAAACTACCGTTATTGACTGCAAGGGAACTACAACCCGCTAAACTGACAACTGAAAGTGCGAGAGTAAGACCTAAACGTAATTGCATATTGATGTGCTCTTTATTTAATGACACCCGCTGTTGTGAGTGCTTCACGGAGCGGTGTGCGATATTGTTCTGCAAGTGGTGTTAATGGTAAACGAATACCCGTTTCGATTAACTCCATTTCATGAAGTGCCCATTTCACAGGAATTGGGTTTGATTCGCAAAATAGAATTTCGTGTAAATTTGCAACTTGGGTATTTAGGTTTTCAGCTTTTTCAGCTTCGCCTGCCAATGCTGCCGCGCAAACATCGCTCATTTCTTTGGGTGCAACGTTTGCAGTCACAGAAATATTGCCTTTTGCTCCCGACAGAATCAGTTGATAAGCTGTTGCATCATCACCTGAATAGACGGTCATCGCTTTGCCAGCAAGGCCTTCGAGCAGTGCTTGACCACGCGGGACATCACCTGTGGCATCTTTGATGCCCACAATTTGAGGAATATCGGCCAAACGAATAACTGTTTCATTCGCCATATCGACACCTGTACGACCAGGTACGTTATACAGAATTTGAGGAAGATCAACAGCTTCAGCAATAGCTTTATAGTGCTGATATAAGCCTTCTTGGGTCGGTTTATTATAATAGGGGGTAACCAGAAGAGCAGCATCTGCACCGAGTTCTTTGGCTTCTTTAGTCAACTCGATGGCTTCACGCGTTGAATTCGCGCCAGTCCCCGCAATAATCGGGATGCGTTTGTTCGCGACACGAATGATTTCTTTAATCACTTGTGTATGCTCTTTCATGCTTAGAGTAGACGCTTCACCCGTTGTACCGACAGCAACAATGCTATTTGTGCCTTGTGCGATGTGCCACTCAACGAGCTTCTCTAGACCCTTCCAATCTACGCTGCCATCTTCAAACATAGGGGTGACGATTGCGACAATTGAGCCTTGGATGGTCTGTGCTTGCTGAGTCATTTTAAAAAAATATCCTATTTGTCCATCCAGTTAGGCCAGAAAAACATAAGATTGGATGGGTGCGTATTTTAATTTATAGCATTTTCAAAGCGCTGATGCATTGAATAATGCTTATGCAAATTATGAACGAACACAACATGAAGAACAATATGCTTTAGTCAAAGTGTATAAAAACTTTATCTTTCGCTACAAAAATACAGCTTGTTCAAATGGTAGACAAAGAAAAGCATCTTATTTTGCATCTGAAAAGAGCGTTTTGTATAACCTATGGCCATGGATTAACGCATTTAAAGAAAGGATCTCTTCATCTCAATCGAGCATTAGAAGTCGATCAAACTGAATATTGGGTTATAAACTTCTATAAACGTCAGGATTTTGCATGATTATGCGAGTTCTCTAAGTATGTGAGGCATCGCCCTTTTAACGTTATAGATCAATGTCCAGCATTTTGTTCTATATTTTATTTTCGCTTCAATTTGCCACAATACCCATTGCACTAAAGGCTGCGGTCATTTAATTTTGACCCGCGAGGGTGAATACTGTTTTATAAATTAAGCTAAGCTTGGCCTTCGAGCGCAGAACAAAAAGGACAGAGAATAATGCAGAAGAATATGGCATTGATTGTGGTGGATGTACAAAATGGTTTTACGCCTGGTGGAAATTTAGCGGTAGCAGGATCAGATCAAATTATTCCTAAAATTAATCAGCTTGGCGATTATTTTGACACTATTGTACTCACTCAAGATTGGCATCCTGAAAATCATATTTCTTTTGCAGACAATCACCCCGATCAACAAGCCTTTCAAACCATTGAATTAGACTACGGCACACAAGTGCTCTGGCCACGTCACTGTGTACAAGGCACACAGGATGCGGAATTGCATCCCGATCTCGATCTTGCCAAAGCGCAGTTGATCATTCGTAAAGGATGTCATGTGCACATTGATAGTTATTCTGCTTTTTTAGAAGCCGATCATAAGACCCAGACGGGACTCGCAGGCTATTTAAGAGAGCGTGGGATTGATACTGTATTTATTGTTGGGATTGCAACTGACTTTTGTGTGGCATGGACGGCAATAGATGCCTGTAAACTCGGTTTTCAAACTTATGTGATTGCCGATGCCACCAAAGGTATTGATCTACATGGTTCTTTACAACATGCATGGCAAGAGATGCTGGCCCATGGAGTGAAACGTCTTTATTGCAAAGATATTGTGCAACAATATGCCGTGAACTGATGCGCTGAACCAATCGGCTCACCTCAATCACTAATATCGACATTATAAAAACATGCAGTAGGGAAGGGTCATGGGCACTTTTTTAAAATTTACCGCTTGGATTCAAAAAACCTTTGCCCTGTGGGTGGTGTTATTTGCAGGCATTGCGCTCCTAAGCCCTGAAACTTTTGTCTGGATGAAGGCTTATATCACGTGGATGTTAGGGCTGATCATGTTTGGTATGGGCATGACCATGACACTGGAAGATTTTAAAGGGGTGATGCAAAGTCCTAAAGCGGTTGCAATTGGGGTAGCGGCTCAGTTTGTGGTGATGCCAAGCGTGGCTTATCTGCTGTGCTTATTATTTCGCTTGCCGACTGAAATTGCGATCGGGGTGATTTTGGTGGGTTGCTGTCCGGGTGGCACAGCATCTAATGTGATTACTTATATGGCGAAAGGCAATACGGCTTTGTCTGTCGCATGTACCACGGTATCGACCTTATTGGCGCCTGTGTTGACTCCCGCGATTTTCTATCTGTTGGCCAGCCAATGGATTGAAATTAATGCATGGTCGATGCTGAGTTCAATTTTGCAGGTGGTGCTGTTCCCGATTATTTTAGGGCTGGTGGTACGTGCCGTGCTGAAACACAAAGTTGAAAGCTATATTTTGGTGATGCCCTTAATTTCTGTAGTGGCGATTGTGCTGATTGTGGCGGCTATTATTGGCGGCTCAAAAGCACAAATTTTAGAATCAGGCTTATTGATTTTAGCTGTGGTGGCATTACATAACGCGATTGGTTATTTACTTGGCTTTGCAGCAGCACGGATGTTTCACTTGCCACATACCGACTGTAAAGCGGTTTCGATTGAGGTCGGTATGCAAAACTCAGGACTAGGCGTGGCTTTGGCGGCTGTGCATTTTGCCGCTTCACCAATTACGGCAGTACCCAGCGCGATCTTTAGTTTGTGGCATAACATTTCAGGGCCAGTTTTAGCCAGCTATTGGGCCGCGAAAGCAGACGCTACAGCCAAGAAAAAAAGTGAAAAGGAACATATGTCGGTTTGAATACTGTACGCTGTTGCAGCTTTAAGCATAAAGTCAGGATGAATTTTCTATTTGGCATGAAGTTGTAACTAAACTGTCATAAAGACTACCTAACATCCCTGCCAAACACTTCATAACAGACTGTTGCAAACAGCATTGAGAGGGTATGGATAATTTTCAGCATTCATCGGCGACGTATTTTAACCGAGAGTTATCGTTATTTGAGTTTCATCAGCGGGTTTTAGCACAAGCATTAGATCCGAGTTTGCCAGTGCTGGAGCGTTTAACTTTTTTAATTATTTTTTCACGTAATTTAGATGAGTTTTTTGAAATTCGTATTGCGGGCTTGATGAAACAACGCGATATGAATGTGATAGCACGGACCCCTGATGCTGTTCCCACTGAAGTGATATTAGAAGACCTGTCCCAATCCATTCATCGTGCCGTCAAAAAACAGTTTGAAGTTTTAAATCATTCGATTTTGCCTGAGTTACAAGCGCAAGGTATTCAGTTCATCCAGTTCCAAGATATTTTAGAAAAACATAAAGCGTGGATTGCAGAATATTTCGCCAAAGAAATCCAACCGGTTTTGACCCCAATTAGCTTAGATCCGTCACATCCTTTTCCTCGCCTCGTGAATAAAAGTCTGAATTTCATTGTGAGTTTACAAGGTAAAGATGCTTTTGGACGGAGCATTGAGATGGCGATAGTCCCAGCGCCGCGCTCATTACCGCGTTTAATTCAGATGCCGAAAAACGTGGCAGGCAATACTGACACGCAGATTTTTTTAACTGCAATGATTCAGCAGCACATCAGCGATCTGTTTCCGGGGATGAAAGCCACGGGCTGTTATGCTTTTCGTGTGACGCGTAATGCAGATCTGATATTATCGGAAGATGTTGATGATTTGGCGGTGGCACTCAAAGATGAGCTGTCTTCACGCCGTTTTGGTCGTGCGGTGCGTTTAGAAATAGAAGATGACTGTCCCGAAGCGGTGATTGATTATTTGCTCAAGGAGTTTGATTTAACTGAGCAGGAGCTTTATCGCATTGATGGGCCGATCAATCTTTCACGCCTCAGCACCAGTTGTGACCGACCTGAATTGAAGCATCCAGTGTTTATTCCAGTCATTCCCAAAGTTTTGCGTAAACAAAAAAGTACCTTTGATACCTTAAAAGCACAGGATGTGTTGTTGCATCATCCTTTTGATTCTTTTCAGCCTGTGATTGGTTTATTAAAAGAAGCAGCGAAAGACCCAAATGTGCTGGCGATTAAACAAACCCTTTACCGCAGTGGACCTGACTCTGAAATTGTACAGGTCTTGGCAGAAGCAGCACGAAATGGCAAGGAAGTCACAGCCGTGATTGAGTTGCGGGCGCGTTTTGATGAAGAGTCGAATATTACCGTGGCGAATATTTTGCAAGAAGCTGGGGCGGTGGTGGTGTATGGCATTGTCGGTTATAAAACCCATGCCAAAATGATTTTGATCGTACGCCGTGAAAATGCTCAGTTGATCCGTTATGCCCATCTGGGCACAGGCAATTATCATGCGGGCAATGCCCGTATGTATACCGACTATGGGTTGATGACCACACAGCCTGATATTTGTGAAGATGTACACCGTATGTTCCAAGAACTGACGGGGATGGGCAAAATGGCCAAATTGAAGGCGTTGTTACATGCGCCTTTTACGTTACACAGTGAACTGTTAAAACTGATTGAGCAAGAAATTCAGTTTGCACAAGCCGGTCAAAAGGCGCGTATCATCATTAAAGTCAATGCTTTAACGGAACCTCAGTTAATTGCCGCACTGTATCGTGCGTCACAAGCAGGGGTACAGGTCGATCTGATTATCCGTTCGATCTGTTGTTTGATTCCACAGGTCCAAGGCATGTCTGAGAATATTCGTGTGCGTTCGATTGTGGGCCGTTTTCTGGAACATACCCGCGTGTATTGTTTTGAGCATGGCGGTGAGAAAAAGCTGTACTGTGCCAGCGCAGACTGGATGGGACGTAATTTATTTTCGCGTGTTGAAACCTGCTTTCCAATATTAGATCGCGTTTTGAAAAAGCAGATTTATAAAGACGGATTAATCAGCTACTTAAATGATTGTTTGAATGCTTGGGAGCTACAAGCCGATGGTCATTGGCTTAAAGTGGCCTGTACCGATCCAGAGCAAAGGTATAGTGCGCAGCAACATTTGATTGCACAGAAGCAACTCAAAATTTAACAGTTGCCATAAAAAAAGCCTGACGTAGGTCAGGCTTTTTTATGATTGGATGTAATTAAGAGGCTTTAGATTGTTTTGCTTTTAAAATTTCCGTTCTTAAGCTTTGCGCCAACTCTGCAGACTCAGCACCCATGCCATTGACCATAAAGGCATGACGGGTCAAGACATTGGTTGGATTAGGTAAATTCACCAATTGGTAACTTTCAGAGATGTCTTTCAATAATTCGTTACTTAAATGTACGGCACTTTCTTTGGCCGACAACTGCTGGACCAAACGCTCAGCAGCTTGATTCGCAGACAGCTGCATCGCATCGACTGCGGTTGAAATGCCACAACGCGTTTGTAAAACAAAGCGCTTTTCTTCGCGGTAGCGTTTATACAAAACCTCAGATAGCAGTTGGAACACACTGCTGATCATCATTAAAAATGGCACTGCATTCGGTGTGTCTGTCGACATGCTGAGGGTGGCACCATGCTCATTAAAGGATTGAACTGTAGTGATGTCCGTGCTGTTGAGTTTGTAGTGTTTTAAACACAGTTCTGTACTTTTATTGAGGAAAATCTGACACAAATTAAAGTATGGAATAGACACGGTTGTATTCACCGAGTCCATCAGCTGTTTCGGGTCGTAGAATTGAATATTGAGCGCAACCGAATGATTATCCACGATTACGGGTTTCTGCTCTTTAGGCTTCGCACTGGTTTTGATTTGTTGTTGTGCTTGGGCAATCGCGACCGCTGTATGGTGTTTTTCCTGTTCAAGGGTTTGGGTTAAAACTTGAATTTCATGTTTTAAGCGGGATTCGTTATTGATCCGTGCCAAATATTCGGTACGGCTTGGACGAGCAATGGCGCGATAAGCTAACCACAGTAAACCATGAATCGTTAAGGACAATAAAATCGCTAACCACTGAGTACGTAAAATTTCACCCATACTTGGTTTAATGAGCGTGATTTCAATGCTACCCACTTTCTTTTCATTTTGCAGCGCATCACGGACAAATACTTCGCCATCACGTGTTCGAACTTGGCCACCTGTCGCTAGGACTTGATTGTTGGCATCCAAAATACGAATGGAAGCTACACTTGGATTGGTCGCATAGCGATCCACCAAAAGCGCAAGGGAAACCGTGTTGGCAGGCTCCAGCTCTGCAAGACTGTCTGTGACCAATTGAGAGGTCATCAGTTGGCCTTGGTTGGCACGGTTTTCATTCAGTTGATGAGTCGTTGCCAATACCAATAAAAAGGTATGTAAAGCAAAACTTACAATTAATAGGCTAGCAAATAGCCCTTGTCTAGGCGCATTCAACGTAAACTTCCAAAGAAAATATATTCAATTTCGATTATGATTCTAACAATAGTCGTAGCTCAGACCCGAGTCAATTCATGCGAGAAATCATTCTTATTTCATTTTTAGGACCAGACCAACCTAATCAGTTCACTCGATTAATGCAGGTATTGTCCACTCATTCATTACAAATTTTAGATGTCGGACAAGCAGTTATTCATAAC
>Ga0207918_100081_pt1 | contig 17737 bp, 20 predicted proteins | sample DeeseametaMP0440_FD_184211 | JGI IMG/M metagenome (GOLD analysis project Ga0207918, IMG submission 184211) | Marine microbial communities from the Deep Atlantic Ocean - MP0440 (SPAdes) | ecosystem: Environmental > Aquatic > Marine > Oceanic | place: East of Rio de Janeiro, Brazil, South Atlantic... | reverse complement strand
AGATTTGTTTAAGATAAGATATAACTCATTGAGATGTGTCATAGTATTCGTCGTTAGAAAACAATTATTATGACATTATTTCAATGAGTTATCTATTTTTGTCGTGTACAGAGAAAGAGATTAAAAAAAGACCGCTTACGCGGTCTTTTTTGGCTTAATTTAAAGATTAAGCAGATTGCTTAACAGCATCTAAAAGTTCGTTTTGGCGAGCTTTAAGTGCCGCTGGTAGGCGTTCACCAAGTTTGTCGAATAGCTCAGTATGGCTTTCAAGCTCTTTGATCCATTGATCTTTATCTTGAGAAGTCACAAGGTCAAACTGGGCTTTAGTGAAGTCAGAACCTGTCCAGTTCAACTGTTCATAAGTTGGAACTAAACCAATTGGTGTTTCAACTGCATCAGCACGGCCTTCACAACGGTCAATGATCCACTCAAGAACACGCATGTTTTGACCGAAACCAGGCCATACGAAGTTGCCTTCAGCATCACGACGGAACCAGTTCACGTTGTAGATGCCTGGAAGTTTGTTCCCCGCAGCTTTAGCTTTCGCTGCAACTTCTTCACCAAGCTCTAACCAGTGAGAGAAGTAATCCGCCATGTTGTAACCCGCAAATGGAAGCATTGCGAATGGGTCACGACGAACAATACCTTGTTGGCCAACAGCGGCAGCAGTTGTTTCAGAGCCCATAGTTGCAGCTTTGTAAACACCATCTACCCAGTCAAATGCTTCTGAGATTAGAGGCACTGTGTCCGCACGGCGACCACCAAAGATGAACGCTGAAATTGGAACACCTGCTGGATTTTCCCAGTCAGCATCGATAGAAGGACATTGACCCGCTGAAACAGTAAAGCGCGCATTTGGATGAGCTGCTTTTTCACCAGCAACATGTGGTTGACCTTTCCAGTTGGTTAGGTTGGCAGGTGCTTCTTTAGTAAGACCTTCCCACCATACTTCACCGTTGTCAGTTACCGCAACGTTGGTATAGATGACATCTTTAGTCAATGTCGCCATGCAGTTCGGGTTGGTCTTGGTATTTGTACCAGGTGCTACACCGAAGAAACCTGCTTCTGGGTTGATTGCGTATAAGCGACCATCTTCACCTGGTTTGATCCAAGCAATATCATCACCTACAGTTTCAATTTTCCAACCTTCGTAGCCAGCTGGTGGAATCAACATCGCGAAGTTTGTTTTACCACAAGCAGAAGGGAATGCCGCTGCGATGTAGTGTTTTTCGCCTTGAGGATTAGTCACACCAAGGATCAGCATATGTTCTGCTAACCAACCTTGTTGACGACCCATAGAAGAAGCAATACGTAAAGCTAAGCATTTTTTACCTAACAATGCGTTACCGCCGTAACCAGAACCGTAAGACCAGATTTCACGTGTTTCTGGGTAATGAACGATGTATTTTTCAGGGTTGCAAGGCCATGCAACATCTTTTTCGCCATCAGCAAGCGGCGCACCAACAGTATGTACGCAAGGAATAAATTCACCGTCTGTACCAAGAACGTCATAAACAGCTTTACCCATGCGAGCCATTTTAGACATGCTAACTGCTACATAAGGAGAGTCAGTTAATTCGATACCAATGTGCGCAATATGAGAACCCAATGGGCCCATAGAGAACGGTACTACATATAAAGTACGACCTGCCATTGAGCCGTCAAACAAACCATTTAGACGAGCACGCATTTCAGCAGGCTCTTCCCAGTTGTTTGTTGCGCCAGCATCTTCTTGTTTTTCAGAGCAGATGTAAGTACGACCTTCAACACGAGCAACGTCAGAAGGATCAGAATTAGCAAGATAAGAACCAGGATGCGTTTCTTGGTTAAGCGCTTGCATTGTGCCGTTAGCGATCATCAAGTTGATATAACGTTGATATTCTTCTTCGCTGCCGTCACACCATTCAATTTTCGCTGGTTTTGTTAATTTTGCAATTTCTTCCACCCACGCAATAAGCTTAGGGTGACGAACGAATTCTGGTGCGTTCACTTGGGTCATGGTGAGGCCTATCTCAAATATGTACACGTTTGTACAAAGTACAATCTCAGCAATAAAATTTACTGCAGAGATGAAAAGATGAAAAAAAAGTGGCTGTATTAAAGCATAATTTGATAAAAAAAATAAGACCAAAGGCGTATCTAAATTATGAACAGTTCGATGGGGTTGCTTCATTTTAACTATTAAAAAACAATAGTTTGGTTTGATTTTTTGCTTTTATTTTGTGTATTTATTATATTTATGAAGATTATTCATTTAAGATATTAGTATTAAAATCATATGCTTGCATTTATTTTGTGATTGAGATTTATTATTGATTAAATAAATGGTAATCATTTGAATTTTACATAACAAAACTGTTAAGTGTTGAATATTTGGACAAAAATAGAGCAATTACTTCAAGTTTAGGTGCAAAATGTCAGAGCAACTCAAACCTTTATCACTTATTTATAATAAAAAATCAGGTTTTCATGCCGCAAATAAAGATGAAGTGTATGAACAGTTGGTAGCAGATCTGAGTACCGCAGGTTTTGAAATACAGTCATTTGAGTTAAGTGAGTGCATGAACTTTGATCAGATGATGCAAGAGATTTTACTACGCCATCGTCAAGCGGAAAATGTAGGGGTCATCGTTGCTGCAGGTGGGGATGGTACTTTAAATGCAGTTGCATCTAAATTGATGGGAACGGATATTCCCATGGGGATCTTGCCTCTAGGTACATTTAACTATGTTGCACGAGTGTTGAATATTCCGCTGGATTTATTAGACGCAGCCAAAGCCATTAGTGAAGGGCAGCCACGTTCTGTACATGTGGCACAGCTGAATCAACATATCTATCTGAACAATGCTAGTTTAGGGCTTTATCCTTTATTTATTCAAAAAAGAGAACAGTTTAATAAGCATTTTGGACGTTTTCCATTGCATGCGTATACCTCGGCATTGGATGTTCTCATCCGCGACCGAAAAGAGTTAAAACTTGAAGTAGAAGTCGATGGACAGCGCTATCCAGTGAAAACGCCATTGATTTTCTTTGGCAATAATCAGCTTCAACTGGCTGAAATGAAACTACGCATTGCCAAGGCGGCGGAAGCAGGCAAAGTAGCGGGCGTGGTAGTAGCAAAAAGTGATAAGCGGACTTTGTTCAAGACCTTATGGCAGCTGATAAAAGGCAATTTGGATCAGGCTTCCGATGTCTATAGCTTTGCAGCAGATGAAGTGATTGTTCATTCAAAGCGTAATAAGCTCACGGTTGCGGTAGATGGAGAAATTGTCACGATGACACCACCGCTGAAAATTACAGTACGTAAGCATGCGCTGAATATCATGGTTCCCGCATGATTTTACATTTGTCGGATTTACACTTTGGAACCGAACGCGAAGCCTGTATGCAGGCCATTCGTCAGTTATGTGAGGAACATCCTTTTGAAGCCGTAGTGGTCAGTGGGGACTTGACCCAACGTGCACGGTTTATTCAGTTTTATGCTTGTCGGCAGTTTTTAGACAGTTTAAAGCTACCGTATTTGGTGGTGCCGGGGAATCATGACATTCCGCTTTACCATGTGTGGAATCGTTTTTTTAGCCCCTTTGCACGTTATCAACTGTTTTTTGGGGGGATGGAAAACACCTTAGAAACTGAACATTTTTATGTCATTGGAGTGAATAGTATTCGTCGGCGTTACCATACGCGAGGGCATATTTCACTGAGCCAAATTCAAGAGATTGACCTAAAATTGCAGCAAGCACCTGCACACAAACTTAAACTGATCGCCGCGCATCAGCCTTTTTATACTCCGCCAGACCATAGTCATTGTGTGAAAGACTGTCCAATGCTTGGTCGTATTGCGTTGGAGCAATGGAGCCAACATGGTTTAAATGGACTCTTACATGGGCATTTACACCACGCTGCCGTTTATGATTTGAATCAGATTTATCAACTTGGGGTATCGCATCCTGTGCTGGATATTCATGCAGGAACGGCAACGTCTTATCGTTTACATGCGGGCTTGCCCAATAGCTTGAATATTATTTTGCCGAATGCCGATGTACAACATTTTAGCTTTAACGCTGAAACAAATCGCTTCGAGTTGATGCAGCAAAATACCTCAGATTGAATCGAGTGTCTAAACTTTGATGAGGTTTGCTTAAAAAGAGCGCAAAAATATAAAAATATTTTGTGTTTGCCCTTGAAGCGTTTTATTCCATCCCCACAAAAGTGTCATATCAAAATTTTGTTGATGACCTAGGAATAAGAAGTCATCTTCACATCGTAAACAATGGCATTTTGAAAATGTCTATGGAGCTAGAAATGAGCAAAATTCGTCCTTTACATGACAACGTTGTGATTCGCCGCGTAGAAAAGGAAACTAAAACTGCGGGTGGTTTAATTTTGAGTACTTCTGCTGCTGAACAGCCAGCTCAAGGTGAAATCATTGCAGTAGGCAATGGCAAAATTACAGACAATGGCGTTCGTGCTTTAGATGTAAAAGTGGGCGACAATGTACTGTTTGGTGCATATGCAGGCACTAAAGTTAAAGTTGAAGGCGAAGAACTTCTTGTGATGAAAGAGTCTGATATTTTAGCGGTTCTTGAAGGTTAATTCAGAACGTTCATTTGCTGTTTAAGCAATACAATTGATTAAAATTTAAGAATATTTGGAGTTTAGTATGTCAGCTAAAGACGTAAAATTTGGTGATTCAGCTCGTTCTAAAATGATTGCAGGCGTAAACGTGCTTGCAGATGCTGTAAAAGTAACTTTAGGTCCTAAAGGCCGTAACGTTGTGATTGACCGTTCTTTTGGTGCACCGCACATCACTAAAGATGGTGTAACTGTTGCGAAAGAAATTTCTCTAAAAGACAAATTTGAGAACATGGGCGCTCAATTGGTTCGTGAAGTATCTTCTAAAACCAATGACATCGCTGGTGACGGTACAACAACTGCAACTGTACTTGCTCAAGCAATTTTAAATGAAGGCATCAAGTCTGTAACAGCGGGCATGAACCCAATGGACTTGAAACGTGGTATCGACTTGGCTGTTAAAGCCTTAGTTGCTGAAATTAAAGCAACAGCAAAACCTGCTTCTGATACCAAAGCAATTGAACAAGTCGGTTCAATCTCTGCAAACTCTGACGAAACTGTAGGTAAACTCATTGCACAAGCAATGGAACGCGTAGGTAAAGAAGGCGTGATTACCGTTGAAGAAGGTTCAGGCTTTGAAGATGCTTTGGACGTTGTTGAAGGTATGCAGTTTGACCGTGGTTATATCAGCCCATACTTTGCAAACAAACAAGATACATTAACGGCTGAACTTGAAAATCCGTTCATCTTGCTTGTTGACAAAAAAATCAGCAACATCCGTGAATTAATTACTGTACTTGAAGCTGTTGCTAAAACAGGTAAACCACTTTTAATCATCGCTGAAGATGTTGAAGGTGAGGCTTTAGCTACACTTGTTGTTAACAACATGCGCGGAATTATCAAAGTATGTGCGGTTAAAGCGCCAGGTTTTGGTGACCGTCGTAAAGCAATGCTTCAAGATATCGCAATCTTGACGGGTGCGACTGTGATTTCTGAAGAAGTCGGCATGACTTTAGAGCAAGCTTCTCTTCAAGACTTAGGTACTGCGCACAAAATTACTGTGTCTAAAGAGAACACTGTGATTGTTGACGGTGCTGGTGATGCAGCTCAAATTGCTGAACGTGTGACTCAAATCCGTGCGCAAATTGAAGAATCGTCTTCTGAATACGACAAAGAAAAACTTCAAGAACGTGTTGCTAAATTAGCGGGCGGTGTTGCTGTAATCAAAATTGGTGCAGCGACTGAAGTTGAAATGAAAGAGAAGAAAGACCGTGTTGACGATGCACTTCATGCAACGCGTGCTGCAGTTGAAGAAGGTGTGGTTGCTGGTGGTGGTGTTGCACTGGTACGTGCTGCAGCTGCGCTTGATGGCGTAAATGGTGCGAATGACGATCAAAATGTAGGTATCAACATTTTACGTCGTGCAATTGAAGCACCACTTCGTCAAATCGTTGCCAATGCGGGTGATGAGCCTTCTGTTGTGATCAACGCTGTGAAAAATGGTGAAGGTAACTTCGGTTATAACGCTGCTACTTCTGAGTATGGTGACATGCTAGAAATGGGTATTCTTGACCCTGCGAAAGTAACGCGTTCTGCACTTGAGCATGCTGCATCTGTAGCAGGTTTAATGTTGACAACCGAATGTATGATTACTGACGTTCCAGAAGACAAGCCTGCAATGCCTGATATGGGCGGCATGGGTGGTATGGGCGGAATGATGTAAGCTGCCTATATTTTGATTAAATTACTGTAATTTAATATAATTAAAATTTTATTAAATAAACTTACTCACAGTGTTACTCACATTTGAGTTTGTTACAAAAAAGGTCACAAATTTTATTTGTGGCCTTTTTTTAATTTTATAGTCCTATGCTTAGTTTTCTTCAAGAAGTCATAGTATGGATTAAGAATTTGACTACTAGATGAGTGGATATGTTAAAAAATCAGGCACTTTTAGTCATAGAACAACATTTACGTCAATCTGGCGTAAGAATGGAATCTTCCTCATGAAGAATACAGGCAAGCACATAACTATTAAGCCAGTAATTTTTACGCCCATCTTTTATTGGTCTTTTCACACGACCGCTTTTAATTCGATCATATAGTTCTTTTTCAGAGATATTCATTCTCAAAGCAAATTCAGCTGTAGATACGCGCCTTTCTGTGTTTGTAAGATCTATGCATACACCCATATAAATCATCTCCTTTATTATCTGGTTTTAATAGATACACTCTTAAAATAAAGATTATCAAATCAATATAAAAAAAGACGAGAAAAGTTTAAAAAAACAAAAAAAAGGTTTATTTTTTAATTTATTATATCAGTAAAATAATCTTAAGTTTGTTTAGGTGGGTATTGATTAAATTAGAAATGGTTTTTTGTAAAGTGGTTTATTAAAAAATATTATTATAAAATAAGAGTGCTTAATTTATAGAAACGCACACGACTTAGCCGACCGATGGTGTCGGTCGGCTATTAACGTTTACTGCTTTTTTTCTGTTAATTTTTTAAAATTTACTCATCGTAAATTTTGAACGGATTATTTAATTTGAGTAAAATTGAGTTCTTTTTATTGTTAAATTCTCTTCCAGTTTCTGAAATATTAAATTCATTTATCTCTTCAGTGTTAAATGATTTTCTATCAAAATAATCATGTATTAAATGGAGTTTCATGATCTCAAATAATATCTCAAGTGGATCATCGTCAATATTATTTAATTTAAGTAGTGATAGTAATGTTCCGCCTATAAAAAACTTTTTATGATTCTCTCTATTTCTCTTTTTAGTGTTTTTCTGCTTTTCTAAAGCATCATCCGTGTCTAAGATGTTTTGATGGATTTTTATTTTTATATTGTCAGGTAGTTTTGACATATAATTGTCTAACATTTTTTCAGCTAAAAAATAATGTTTAAGCACTGGTGGAACAACTTCTTTGATATAGCTGTAATCTAAAATATCCCGTTCTATTTTTGTAATATGATGATCATCTTTTTCTAAGATAAGCGTAAGTGTTTCATTGTATTTGATTCTTCTATTTATATATTGATAGGTTTTCTTGAGCAAATATTTTTCTTTATCAATAAGTTCTCCTAATTTTTTTTGTTCGATTAATTGAATGACATCATAATGTGTTTTTTCGAAAGCGGGATTATTCATTGCAAAATATTCTATTGAATAAATGTGATCTTGTGTTGTTAATGCTGTACGACTCATCTTGATATTTTCTCACTAAAAAAATAAAAAATGTATATCACATGTCAATTTTAAAACTTGAGAAAAGTTTAAATATTCAAAAAAAAGTTCTGCTTTTTTTCTGCTCTCTGTTAGTCCTGTTAATTTGGCTGTTAGTTCTTCTGTTAGTGATGAGAGATAAAAATCATTTTTTGCGAATGCAAAAAAAAGATTTTTATCTCGTCTCCGTGTTCATTTCAATTCGCTTTCAGCGAATCAAAATGAACCCTACGTCTCGCCCTGCGGAGCACTTTTAGTTTCTTAAGCTATTGTATTTAAATTATATTATTTATTGTGTATTGGAAAAAGCACTTGAAATGGCTAAAAAATATACAAACGTCTGTTACACGTTAAAAATTGGGGCTGTTACATGTTTTTTTGCTTAAAGTTTGTTCGGTGTTACACGTTAAAACGGGAGGTGTTACACGTTAAAACGGGAGGTGTTACACGTTAAAACGGGAGGTGTTACACGTTAAAACTGGGGGGTGTTACACGTTAAAAGTACGTATATTTATGATGCTGATATATTTTCTATAAAAAAATCGCATTATTTTTCATTTTCTACATCAAACGAATAAAATTTTTGAATAATTTTATATGCTCCATTTTCATTATTTGAAATTGGATTTGTATATGTATTATTTTGATTTACGTCATAATGTGAAAGAACTAAAAATTCAGCATAAAAATTTGCGTAGAGACAAATTTAGACATTCTTCAGAACTCGGTTATCACTACATTACGCGAACATTATATTTTTCAACGCATAAACAAGATATTGAAGAGCTTGAATATACAGCATCAGTCAATATGCCAATCTGGGCAGCTGATAGCCCCGAAGTATTTTGGAATGCAGCAGATCAATATGAAAGTATGAATGGTCGAACATCTACGCATATTACCGTTGCTCTGCCGAAAGAACTTGATTGTATGCAACGTATTGAATTGTCGAATCAACTTATAGATGAATTCTGCGGTCAATATCAGATGCCCTACAGCTTTGCCATTCATAATCATGTTTCAACCCTCGATGGGCGTTACGAACAACCGCATTTGCATTTATTATATTCAGAGCGAAGTATTTATGATGGTATTGAACGAACACCAGAACTGTATTTTCAAAGACACTGTCCAAAGAATCCTGAGAGAGGTGGTGCCAAGAAACTAACAGCAGATGTAATTGGACTCGGTCGTCATCAAATTAATCATTATCGAAAAATCACAGAAAATGTCATAAATAAATTTTTAAAAGAATATGCACCAGTTAAAGAAATTGAAATTTACGGTGTGAAACTACAGGTTGAAAATAAGGTCTCATGTTTATCGAATGAAGATTATAACCAAAAAAATGGGACAAATTTAAAAGATGTTCCGCAAATACCTCGCCATTATTTACATAGTAAAGATCCGGATATTCAAGAAAAAATTCAAATGGTTAGAAAAATAGTTAAAGAGATTCGAGAAGCGAATTTATATGAATTGCATCAAGCAGAGTATCAGTTTGAATTGTGCAAAAGAAATCAGTATCAATATGAAAATAACGATATTGCTCGGAAGCCTAAATCCAATGATTTAGACTTCTAATTTATTTTGATTGTCTGGCTGAGTCATAAGTAAGTTCAATCTGAATAAGTTGAACTTGCTCACTTGATTAAATACCTGTCGATTTGTAATTGCTCAAGTAGATGCCATTGATATCGCTCCTGACCACAAAAGGATTGTTTGATGTAGGCAATATGTCGAATCACGTGTTTCTGCTGTTTGAGTAAATTTTGGATGCGCTGATCTGCATAATGAATATCAACGCGCTGCTGCAACAGTGCTTGATAAAAATGACGATGATCAGGGTTCATATTTTTCAAAACTTCATGTGGTGCAATAGGATAGAGTGGCTGACTCAATCCTTGTGCCGTCGTATGTTCAGAAATGACAATCTTCGACTGTACGGAACATTTCTCTTTTTTTAATGACTGCTCGTGTGTAATCGTCTGATCTTTGAGAGTGTGAAACGCCTGTTGAATTGACAGCGTTAGTGTATCAGCTTGAGTGTCTTTAACTGCATTTCTACTTCTTTCAGGCTTTGTAACAGTTGTATTTGTAGTTTGCATCAACGATTGCGGTTGAGCTTGAGTTTCAGTCTTCGGCTGGATCAATTGTTTTAACTTTTTATAGTTAATTGAATAAAAGTTGGTTTGGAGCCATTTATTTTTTGAGAGCTTTTTAATCACTAAAATCTCTGCCTGTTTTAATTTAGCGACGATCCGTTTAATGGTTGAGACACTATAGATCCCGAGGGTTTGTTGCCATTGCTCATAGCTATGAAACCAATACTTTTTTCCTTTGTGGACTTGAGCATCACTTTTTTCTAAGCAGTAATGCAGCTTTTGTAAAAAAGTCGCGGCTGCGACGCCATACGCTTTTGCAAGCGTAGGCGAAGCAATTAAAGGGTAGTCCGAGGGAGCCAGCAGAATATGCTGATTATGCTTGGACATAACGTGCTCCCAAAAGACGCTCAGCACGTTCAATCAGGTTTTGACGTTGATGGGTTCGGAATGCCCAGAGCGATGGGGTATGATTATTTTGATTGAGTTTTGCGACTTCAGCGATTTGTTCATCATTCATCTGGCGCATGCATTGACGAATAATTTGGTGCGCATGTTCAAGCTCGGTCAGCATGGAGTCTGCAGTATCGAGTGCTTGATAAAGATGGGTTAAGCTTTGACGCTGGGGATTTGAAATGCTTTTGCCAAGTTCAACAATCAGTTGAGAGGCTTGTTTTTTAGATGTGCAAGTGTATGCACAATGAAATTTAGCGTTCATAGTCGTTTTCTCTGATAAGTTTTAAATACTTACCAACATCACTTTCCTACGGTGATGGTGGCAGCTCGACAGAAGTAGGAAATACCGTTCAGAGAGTACGGCCAGCACAAAGCTGTCCTGTCAAGCCGCCATAACGACTGCTAAAACAGTAGGCAAAAAAATAGCCGCTAAGCGACTTTTATTTACCGCTCTCTGATGATATCAGGTTTCCTACGCCTGAACACAGATTTTGCTGTGTCCTATAAGCTTATCTGCGTATCCATTGCACTGTCAACGCTGTATTTGATTATTTTTACAAAACGCAACATTTCATTAATTCATTGATTAAACTTTAGTTATTTTCGAAGTCTGACGGCTGGGTCTACCTATGATGAACAGGAAGGTATCGTTTGACGAAGTAGAGTTTTTCTTCAGATCCACTTAAAAAAGTGAATGTTTGGCGAAGATCTATTCAATCATTTTATTCATTTATTTTATTACAGAAGAGCAGTTCATTTTAGACCGATCCATAGCATCAAAATGAGCCCATCGATGGTTTTAATTTGAGCTTATGGTCGAAATCAACAACTTAACTGAATTTATTCAAGCCGATCATGTGAATTTTATCGTATCGCAAAATTGACTAAAGCGCTGGATAAATCTAATATGAGCTCGCTGGCCTACATTGCCAGTCGGTTTTAGCAGACCGTTGATCCAGCACAGAAAATAGCCTGTCTATTTTTTGTGGACCTTCTCGTCCCCCTTTTTTTCTATGGTAGGGCAGGAGGGGGACGTCTTTGACGTGCTGGTTCCTTGGATCCCAGTCTGCTAACCCTCTTTTGCTCTGCCACCATTATTTAGCAGTAATCGGCAGAGCTTCTTAAGATTCAAGGAGCTTCTCATGCTGTACCCATCTATTCTTTATTGTGCCTCCGCACCCGTTCAACCTTGTTGTTTCCTTCAACAGGGCATACAGCACTGATTTTAATTTTTAAGCTGTATTAAAAAACATTTTTACACGAACAATCTCTAAGGTGGATGGCTCAATCACGCCTATAAAAAATACTTATTTTTATATCCCCTTGTGATTGTCAATTGCATTGAACATGCGGGGAACAATGATGTCTGAATTCACTCAACCAAAAATCATTCCAATCGAAAATCGCCCACCAAAATCCAAAGTTTTTATAAAGTGCATCGTGGTGCCGATCGTCATTTTTTTAATTATGGCTAAAGTCTTTTCCTTTGGATGGTTTGGCTCTCTATTCTTTGGCATCTGGCTGTTGTGGTTTGTGATCACTTATTACTTCTATGAATATGGCAATACTTACTTTGCAGGCATGACGGAGCAACTGACCCGTCAAGGTGAACAGTTTAATTATCACAATCGTGGGGTCTGGATTAACAGTCAGCATAAAACCATTATTCTGTTTGATGAACCTGAACAGCGTTTAGTGAAATACCCATTTGACTATATTACCTCGGTTGGCCACTTCAACTTAGTTGAAGATAAAGTCTCTTATTCCAGCACAATCACCAGCAATCCGATGACGGGAACGCATATCCACCATCACGAACATCGCAGCCCAGTCAAAAGAGAATACCAAGTCAATATTGGAACACGCGACCCATTCAAACCGCATTACTGCCTTAAAGTGTTGTTTCCTTGGCGTAGCCCAAAAATGGCCAGTGAAATCCGCCAATTACTATCGGCTGATCATTACCAATAAAAACTAAGAATAAGAGGGGGGAATAAACGTATGAAACATTCAAAAATGGGGATACCATCGATTAGAACCAGCACCTTGATGCTGGCCATCAGTATGGCGATGGTCGGATGTGGTGGTGGTTCAAGTTCTGGTGGAGTAGAAGACTCAAATAATGGCAGCACTTCACCTCAACCCGTGACGTGTGCTGAAACAGAATATCTACAAGAAGGAATCTGTAAAAACAAGACAGCACAACGCTTTGAACCCTTAGAGATCCATCGCTTTCTCAAAGGTCAGGGCTATCAGTTAAATCTGAAGACGGATCAAGATCTGACCCTCAGTTTTAGCAGTCAGAGTCCAAGTATTTGTGACTTCGAACAAGGGGAGCTCAAAGCCTTAGATTTGGGCGAATGTAGTTTAAAACTGACACAGGCAGGAACCTCACAGCTTCTGCCTGTGAATAGCACAATGGTGGTGGATGTCATTGAGAATGATGCAGAGGATCTTAAGGATCTGAATGCCTGTCAGGCAGGGAGGCCCAGTGAGGCGGAGCGTCAGCTGTTTATCAATACCTTGAATGAGATCCGTGCCTTACACCATCTGCCGAAAGTTCGCTATGACCAAGCCTATGAAGATCAGATGATGCAAGCCTCTATGTTACTGGCGGTGAATGAAAAGACCTCACATTATCCGGATCGTACGTGGCGCTGCTTTAGTGATATTGGTTATCAAGGGACTTCGACATCGAACTTGAATTTTGTTCAAGCCTATCAGCCTTTAGCCAGCTACGGTGCAGATACCCATGTGATTAATTGGTTGATTGAAAAAAACTCGGTCAGCATTGGTCATCGACGTCATCTCTTAAGTCCCTTCCTGAGCAAAACTGCCTATGGCGAAGTCTCTAATACTGAGGCTAAAAGCGTAGCGACCATCTTAGGCGCTGCCATGAAAGTGGTCTATCCCTATGCATCGCAAACCCTAAGCACCACGATGCCGAAAGGGGTGATTGCCTATCCGTATCATGTGTATCCGAAGAAATTCTTTTCAAAAACTGAACCTTTATCCCTGTCGATATTAGTCAATCCACAGAATGCCTATGCCAATAATCAAGTCGATTTTTCACAGGCGAAGCTCACAGTGACGAGACGGGATAATCAGCAAGCTCAAACGATCAGCAACATCCAGTATGACAATATCAGCTATGGTTTATTGGCCAATAACCTGCAATTTCATTTTAGCGCAATGGAATACAACGTGATCTATGACGTTAATGTGCAGCATGTGATGGTAGATGGAAAAGCTGAAGACTATGCTTACTGGTTTAAAGTTGATGATCAGTCTGGTGAACAACGCTTATCAGGAGAACAACGCTCAGCAGGAGAACCATCCGATGACATTTAAGTTGAGATCATTTTTACTCGCCAGTGCTTCATTGTTGGCATTGCAGACTGTGGTGGCACAGCCTGTGACTTTAGAGCAGGGCTTAAACTGTTTGGATTGGGCCAAGCAAGAACAGTCTTTTAGCAATCAACTGGCCACGGGCGATTGGACGCATACAGTAGCATCTAAGCTAACAACGCTGCAACAACAATTTCAGCAGCAATACACCCAGCAAAAATCAAGCGTTGTGGATGATCCAGACGATGAAAACTACTGTGAGGATTGTCCTGAAATTGAGGTTTATCTGCCCAAAGATCAACGCAATCCGATTCAACGGATTGAGGCTTTGATGCAGGTCAGTGTAGCTGGGGCAAGTACCTCGATTTATCGCAATGATGATATGGCCCAAACCAAAGATAACATTGAAGCGGGTTTAAAGATTCAGTTGAGTCACTATAGCGGGCAGCAATTTAAACGCTTTAAACAGCAGAGGGATCAAGCCTCAGCACATGACAATGAGAAACGAACCAAGACCCGGCAGGTCTTTCAACAGTATCCGCATTTAAAGGTGTTTAACGGAGAGGTCTTTCAAAACGGAAAGCGTTACAGCCCTAAACAGATTTACATCTATACCCAGCACTATAAACGGGATGTTTCTGATCTGACCGACATGATTGCCTATATCAGTCTGTATGACCATCCCGTGAATCCATCACAGCACATATTACAGTGTGGCTTTATTGACAATCTGTTTTAAACCACTTCAACTGAATAAATAACGAGTAGCATCATGAAAAAAATATTTTTAGCGGGCTTATGTCTCAGCCTTTCAAGCTGGGCTTGTGCGGGCGCCAAAGAAAGCCTGATCGGAAAGCGTCTGGTGATGGACATTCCTGAGGTTCAATGTGCCGGCTTGTCCTTCTCGAAAAATGGCAAAGATGCGGCGATGTATGCAGAACTGGGACAATGTCAGGATCCCTTACATCTTAGAGTCAGATGGTTAGATGACAAGACTTTTATTTTAATTGAAAAAGTACGTCTCAATGAAACGTCTCCGCCCCGTAGCTTTTTATACAAAGTCAAAAGTATCAATCAGGATTATGTCCAGCTGACAGAAATCTGGACAGGGTGGGGAGACTCAAAAGACGATACGCTGGGTTATTATTTTAGATAAAGCATTTAAAACAATGATCAAGACAGGCCCTTGCTGAGACAGGGGCTTTAAAAGCAAGAAATGAATGGTTTGATCAGTATTAAAGGAATTCGATCATGGTGTGTAGTCCAATATTTTATCCAGCAAAATTTGAACAAGAAGGTCAAGCTTACAACGTCTCATTTCGGGATATTCCAGAGGCAATGACTTGCGGTGACAATTTCGAGGATGCCCTACAGATGGCCAAAGATGCGCTGTTCACCAGTATGGACTTTTATCGTGAAGAGGATCGGACTTTACCTCCACCGAGTGAATGCCAAGAAGGTGAGATCATGATTGCTTTGGATCTGGCACTGAAATAAATCTCAGATGCATCAAAAGTGAGGAGATCGAGATGGAAAGAAAAGAACATGAATATTTAGAGCAACACAAAGACTTAGAGCAAACGACAGATATTTTATGTGATGTTTGTATGGAATCCACTCAATTGAACTATGCTGTCCTGTCAGCCAATTGGGGCAGTGGGTCGAAGCATAATGGAGAACAGTATGAACTGCATTTATGTGAGGCGTGTTTCTTCGCTACTGTCGTAACGTTAAAAAGAGAGCATCGGGTGAAGCAGATGTTTAATGATGATTTTAATGAAGCTGCCTTAGAAAAATTTGGTCTGAAATAAGTATATCAAGATGACGGATTGTGCCTATAGACGACAATATTAAAAGACTTTTAGTAGAAGCTGAATTGAAAAACTTATCAGCAGGCTCTGTGTTTTCTATTCAAGATATCAGTGTTGCTCTTTCTAAGAAGCAGCTATTAAGCTTTTTATCTGCCTATCTGGATCAGGGGGAGGTCAGTCAGGTTATCCCTAATATTTACTATAAAGTTAAATTCTCAAATCTTTTTAATCCGCCGAGAGCCTTACCCCCAGATCTCTCCAAAGTGTTAGCCGCGATAACTCGATTAACCGGTGAGACGTTTCAATATGATGGAGGCTATTGTGCCAATCGTTTAGGTTTAAGTACTCAAGTGCCTCTATATCATGTCTTGCATACCAATGGCTGTTCAAGGCGATTCAAACTGGCTGGGGTAGATGTGGTACTGAATCACACGGATGATCAGCGACTGCTCCAATACCCTTTACAAAAAGTAGGTATGGCGATCTCTGCTTTGTACTATTTAGGACCAAATGTTGTGGATGATAAGATCATCAAAGCGATCAAAGATCAGTTATCACCTGAGGAGTATGCAAAGTTACTTTCAGCCGATTTACCGAAATGGATCAAAAGGTTGACGAGTGATTATGAAAATTGGACTGCTACCTGCATTAGGCTCTAAATCTCTTGCTTCAGTATTTAATGCTAAGAATGTTTTGAATTCCTCATATTTTTCCTGAGTCCAATAAACAAGACAGTATTTAGTAATTAATGGGTCTCAAATATTGTATACATTGATTTTAGTTATACTATCTTGCAGTAGTTTATTTCATACTACTTGATGATATTTTTACATACTAATTTTTAATTCACAGGGGTAAAGACGATGTACTATTTCGCAGAGGATCCCTTCTAGGTAATGTTACCTAGGAGGAACAATGAAAAAACTAAAACATCAATACAAGCAATCAATACAAAGTACTCGACACGATTATCTTTGGAAGGTTTACCCTAATGTCAGAAGTTCTATATTTAAGAAATTTAGTACTCAGCAAGAGCTTAGCTTTTATTTTTTGCATCGTATTGAATACAAAAGCTATTCGCTTAAAATTCGTGTAGCACGTGGTACAGGCTTACCTCATGTTTGGGATGATTTTCCGACTTGCGTTTATAAAGTTGCTAAAAGTTGGAAACATAATTCTAAGAGAGCACATCAATACTACAAAGAACATGAACAAAAATAAAAAATGGGAGCTGTTGATCAGCTCCCATTTTTGTTGTTTCGGCATAAGCCACTTAAGAAAATAGGGCTAAAATTCCCTCTTTGAAAAATCCGATTGAGTTTATCCTAGACAGTTTTAAGCAAATATCGGTAACTGTCAGATTAAGTCAGGACTAATACAATTTAATCCATCAACACCTTGCTCAGAATATCTTTTCCACCACTTACGTAAGAAGATTAGAGGTAATTCAGTGTAAACAAAAAATCTCTTTCAGGCTTCTTTTTTCACAACAAGTTTTTTTTTCTTCTTAAAATTCTAATAAATAGAGCAAAGCATTTTGTTGTATTAGCGTGCTTTGTATACGTAGATATATGATAGTCTCGTTATGCTATAAAAAGACCTCTAGAAAGAGGTCTAATTTCAAAATTATCCATTGACTATCTCCCCACCATTCACATGTATGACTTGCCCAGTAATATAGCTTGCATCGTCAGAGGCTAGGAATAAATATGCAGGAGCGACTTCACTTGGTTGGCCCATTCTACCCATTGGGGTATCTTTACCAAATTTTTCAACTGTTTCAGCATCAAAGCTACTTGGAATTAACGGTGTCCATATGGGACCCGGTGCCACACCATTTACTCGAATTCCTTTTTTCTGCTTCATTAAATGGTTAGAAAGACTACGCGTAAATGTTGTAATAGCACCTTTGGTACTTGCATAGTCAATTAACTCATCGTGACCTTGATAACTCGTAATACTTGTTGTATTGATAATACTGTCCTCTTCTTTCAAATGAGGAAGTACTGCTTGAGTCAGATAAAACATCGAGTAAATATTTGTTTTAAATGTTATTTCTAATTGTTCTATCGTTATATTTTGAAAGGGCTTTGTTGCACAAACCTATCTGTAAAGGGTTTTTCAGCGATATAATTTTCAAATGAAGAAGCCTACACACAAAATCTACCGCACAACCAATTGGCCCGCATATAACCGAGCACTCATGAGTCGCG
>Ga0207918_100075_pt1 | contig 19642 bp, 17 predicted proteins | sample DeeseametaMP0440_FD_184211 | JGI IMG/M metagenome (GOLD analysis project Ga0207918, IMG submission 184211) | Marine microbial communities from the Deep Atlantic Ocean - MP0440 (SPAdes) | ecosystem: Environmental > Aquatic > Marine > Oceanic | place: East of Rio de Janeiro, Brazil, South Atlantic... | reverse complement strand
GCTGATTACTGTTTTGACCATATCTTTTATTAAGCTGATCCATAACGGCAATAACCTCTGCGCTCTTTGAGGTACTTTGTTGGTTGGTTTGATTGTCGCTACTATCGTCTGCAAACAAGTCAGGCTGTACTTCATGGTGCTGGCAGATATCAAACAGCATGACGCCAGCTTTGGCGTAGCGAACATCTTTTTTAAAGATCTGAGTCAGTATCTGCCGAGCAGCGGCTACCATCACTCTAGTATCAGCGGTCGGGGTGATAAACTGACATTGACCGGATATGGAGGTATAACTCTCTGTTTGACTAAACGGACTATTCTTAGCAAAGACGCTTAAGTAATGACAGACGCTGTCTTGTTTACGTAGTTTGCTTGCTGCTTTTGCCGCATGACTACAGACTGCTTGACTCAGCTCATCGGGGCAGCTAATGCGAGTGGAGAAAGAGCGAGAAGAGATAATCTGCTTCTTAGCCTCTACCGCCTCAATACCAAGACAGCTTTGACCATTAAGCTCTAAGCAGGTGCGCTCGAGTACCACCCCGAAGTGCTGTCTTATTTTGGCAGGTTCGCAGATGGCGAGCTGATAAACCGTATGAATACCCATCTGATTGAGTCTGACTTTATAGCGACGACCGACGCCCCATACTTCACCAACATCGGTGATCTGCATGATACGTCTGATCCATCGAAGATTATCTAGCACGCAGACGCCTTTAGTGGCGGGGTGCTTCTTAGCAGCGTAATTGGCAAGCTTTGCCATGGTCTTAGTACTGCCCATACCCACACATACTGGAATGCCGGTGTACTGCTCGACGATAGCTTTCAGCTTAGTGCCATACGCATTAAGATCAGTCATTGCAGTAGGATAATCGGCTAAGTATAAAAAGGCTTCATCGATAGAATACACTTCAACGGTAGGGCATAGTTTCTCAAGGGTACTCATGACTCTATGAGACATATCAGCATACAGGGTGTAGTTAGAACTAAAGACGGTAACGTCGTTCTTCTCGCAGAACTCTTTAACCTGAAAGTACGGCACACCCATCTTGATACCGAGCTGCTTTGCCTCAGGTGATCGCGCCACCACGCAGCCATCGTTATTGGAGAGCACTACTACCGCCTTACCTCTTAGGTCAGGGCGAAAGAGCTTCTCACAGTTGGCATAAAAGCTATTGCAATCAACAAGCGCATACATGACTGTCTCAGTAGGTGGATGGTATAAAAAAAGGCATAACCAATCACGAGTATTTACGTGATCAGAGATGTCTTTGATTGTAGAGATAGCGAGCTTAAAAATTCAAGAGCGAATAAAGGGTAGACGACGATGGTTGTCGTGAAGGTTTTGAATAAAAATTGCAAAATAATAGACTTCTTACTAGTAATTATACTTAACATTGAATAGAATCAATATCCAACAATACCCTACTCTTTTCTACTAATTAATAATGGCGACTCAATCATGGCGGTAGAATCAAAATTTCGTGAAGATAAAGATCTAGCTTTTTTACAATATGCCGATTGGCAGGATTTAAAGGTATTAGCCAACTCCTTGATAAAAGACCATAGTGGGAAAGAGCAATGGACAGGTGGACTTAAAAAGTCACTGGATAAGAGTATTGCCATGTACCCAGAGAGCAAAGAGCAAGCATATAAGAATAGTTGGAAATCTATTGCAGCAGAGCTTCAATTATACGGTGGTGATACATTCGCGAATCTTACTCGAGGGAAAGGTGTAACATATCAAGAAATTGTATTCGATGTTGCTAAAAAAGTAGGTGTAGATGTTCATAAAGATACAGCCAATATATCCGATGTTGAAGAAAAAATACTTAGGTTATTATTCCAACGTGTTTTAACTATGGACGATATTGGTTATATGTATCGAACTTTAGAAGATAAAGGTTTACTCGGTCTGACGTCTCTAAAATCTAAACCTTGGAATACCGTTAAAAACGCTGTTGGGTTAAATGGTAATGCAGGAGCAGTAGCAGGTGCAGGTGCTATTTTTGCTGGTATTAAAATGATTCCTAAGCTGGCCAAAGTAAACCCTATCGTAACTGCAGCTACATTACCACTTACTATCAAAGACTTTTCGTCAACTGCTTATCGAGTGACCATACCTGCCGTTTGTATCGTCGCAATGATGCGTACAAAGTATACTAAAAATAGCTCAGACTACGACGAATTTTAGGAATAATTATGGAAACTGATATATTTACATTTGATCAAGAACGTTTTAGTGCAGATTTGATCAAGGCCATAAAAAATAACCAAGTTATTTTCAGGGATGGCGTTGCCTATTGGAAAAAAGGACTAGAGTCAAAAGGGATTATTCAGCATGTTCCTCTCAAAAAAGTTCAGGCACTTACTACTGAAACTTTTGTCAAAAACCTTGGTTCAATGCAGTCAAGCATCCAAGGCACGATCGTTGCTGCTCAAGCTATTTCTACTGCCTCACTTATGGTTGCTACTGTAATACAAACACAAATACTTAGTAAAAAAATAGAAGTCGTAAGAAGCGCAGTTTTAGAAGTTTCACAAACAATAAATGAGCAAAATATATTATTTTATACTGATAAAGTTAGTCAGTACTTATCAGTGGTTCAGAACCTCAAATTGATTTTACAATCTGATGAAGATACGAAAACTATTGAGTCCTTAGCCAATACAACGCTTGCGGATTCTATGCATCTTAAGAACCATATGAATTTTTTTATGTTGAACTTAATCAACCTAATAGAGTCTGAGCAGATTAAAGACAAAGAGCATATTGGCTTAATACTAAATTTTGTGCAACAGATGTTAGAGATTTTACCATTAGGTATGCATTTAGAGCATATTCTTTCGCATAGGCTTAATCAGTACCAACTTTCTCAAACGCTTGTTGAGGACAGTCATCAAAAATATTCTATATTATTGAATAATTATAGAGGCTATCTAAATCTTATGAATAACCGAATTAAATCCTTTGAGTTAAAAGCTAGCGAAGTATCGTATTTTACTAAAATTAAACAGCCAGCATTAGATCTCATAACCAATCAAATACATGTTGAGCTACTAGAAAAACCTGCAAATGAGCAACTATCAATACCCCAAAACGTTAAATAAAAATTATCTGAAGTTTGCACGTTATATAAATTTAACTTTCAGGCCGGGTAAGTATTTTCTCTCCGTAATATTTAAGTAACCTCAGTAACTCATTCATAAAACTGTATTTTACAGTGTCTTAGGTTGAGCAGGTTTACTCGGCATAAACTTTGCGTTGAACTGGTCACTCATGGGCTGCAAGAACTTGTGAGCTTGACTATGATGACAGCGTAGCCAGTCCATGTGCTTGTCAGGCGCAATAACGACAATAGATCGCTTCTCATCATCAGGCTTATGAAATTGTGACATGAACGGATGATTATCTGCATTAATAGTCAGTAGTGACATTGAGCGGATAATCTCACCTCCTATTCTAGCTGCTTGATAGATAGCAGCTATCGTAAAAGGCGCTTGATCAGTACGCTGAATACCCCAGCGCTGAGCTTTGCCATCCACGTATTTCGGCTCAAAGATCGTCTGAACCGGTATAAGAGCAAACTGACTACCAAGCCAAGCATCACGGAAGCTTGGCTTGGTATGTACCGTCTCACTTCTCGCGTTATAAGTGTAGCGCGTGATGTTAAGACTATCTGCCCACTTTGGCACCATGCCAAAGCGTGCTTGTCGCCATTGCATCTGCTCGTCATCAGCGTTAGCAAATAGCAAAGGCGTGTCATAGTTTGGATAGACGTCTTCTTTAAAGTCGAAATCGAGCTGATAGCTGGTGAATAGCTTGGCTTGATTGAGGCTTATAGGTTGGAAGTTGGCGCACATTTTAGTGATACCTTTTAAAGCTTTAACTTAAAAGCCGATATTATTCGGTTGAATTTAGGTATAGTAACAGCTCATTCAATAAAATAAAGATGGTATAGCATGCATTATAAGATAACACTTTTTGCGTTTGCTTTGTCTTTAATGGGGCAAGTTGGTTGTACTCCTGCACCAGAACCAAATGGCGAGCTCTATGGTGCAGGATTCATTTCGGTGAGAGACTCTTCTTGGCCAGTAGATAACGATAAGCCTTATCCATTTACCGTTGAGTACGGTGAAATTGTTTGTGGTCAACCTCACGCAGGTATTGGGCGTCAGGTATTCTTTTTGCCTGAAAATCTCACGGATGAGTCTTATATAGGTACGCCGCTTAATAAGGCAGCATCAGATTCGTTAAAGCAAGCCGGACTTGAGCCCAATGTACCTTACTCAATTAAAGAAGGCGCTGATCTGAGCGAAGCGATACAGATAGGTCTTAGGGTGTGTGATGAGCAAAAAGAGCTTTTAAATAGAGCAGACTATCACTAACAGTACCTAACCTACTCTACAAAAGCTATTCAATTACATCTAGAAATAAAATTCTTGAAATAATAATGAGATCAATCGATACTATACTTTCATTAACATTTAAAAGTAGAACGGTATGAGTAATTTTAAAAATTCTATTGATGACATCGATAATGAAGAGCTTGATGATCATGAACAACAAAAGAGAAACGATATAGCTCAAGAAAAAGCTAAACAGGGACGTTTTGATAGCGATTCAGAAGAAGATATACCAGATAGTGCATTTGTTGATAGCAATCAAAAATATCCAAAATGGTAAAAAATTCTTCGGTTATAGCTCGTCACCAAGGTCTGGTATAAATATTCTTACAATCTATAAAAAAAGTAGGTGATCTTGACTCACCTACTTAAACTAAAATATCAAGAAACTCTTTCACTAATTTTTTCATTAATCCACTCTGCAATCTCACTTGCTACCCACACTACCCTCACCTCAGTAAGCTTTACCTTTTTAGGAAAGCTTGGATCATAGCGATTGGATTCTTCGTTGACCAGCTCATAAATCGTAGAACGACTAAGACCAGTGTAGTTACTGACATCTTTAATGCTTAAAAGCTGGGGAATATGATTGCATGGCTCGATTACTGGTAGTGTTGAATTTAAATTGTCCATGATTTTCTCCTTATAAGTGAATGAGAGCATCTCCTCTCATATACTTAGCGAGTCCTATATTTTTTTACGGCGTCCTATGCTGTCCAGTATCTGGCTGACACATTAAAAGGAGCTGACGGATCAGCTCCTTTTTTATGCCGTGGCTTTCAGCTAGCTCACCACTGTCACACTTTGTCGTAGCCCTCTCTCAATGCTGGTCACATCATGAGTAGATAGGTGATCATTAGTACTCTGTATTTGACTATCACTTTGGTCGGTATTCATTGGATAAAACTCTTCAGCAGCATCTAGTAAGCCATCGCTATCGATCTCAAAGCATGAATCGACGTAGCCTTGCTTTGCCGCTTCCTCTAATGCTGCTTGATTAAAGCCGTGTTCAATCAGCTCATTGTCAATTGCTTGCGCATCTGATACCGCCTCCTTGAGCGTTACTCCATCACGTAGCGTTAAATCCACAAAGTAGATCGGCGTACGATAGCTTTGCGTCGTGCTTTTACCACGTAGGGTGAGTTGCAGCGGCAAGCAAGACAGCTTATTACCAGATACCGCAGCAAAGTAGCGCAAGCGCGCAGCAAGCGTTCTAATACTATTAAAGCCAGTTGTGCGAAAAACAAAGGTGCCAAGCTCATCGTCTTCACTTAGATTGACGTAGAGACGACCGTATGGTTTACAAGCCCCGCCTTGTGCGAGTGAACAGCGATCAGGGGACGGACACGGCAACTGCTCCACACCGTTATTGGTTCGACGCTGGCAGCTCTCACCATCACCGACGCATAGCGGCCTGCTAGTTTGCCTATCGAACAGGGTATATTCTGCTCGTAGGTTTAGCTCAGGATCATTAAACAGCATACGTACAGGTATTTGACGAAGCTTATCGGTTTCACTTTTACGAAGCTTCTCGTCTAGGGGATGATTGATCCAGCCGTCTTTGTTTTGCACTTGGCTGGTAATAGTGAATTGATCGTCTTTCGCAGGCAGACGTTTGCCGTCTTTAACGATGACACGTCCGATACTGATACGACCGAGTACGGGCGGAGTTATGGTTAGACCTTTAATCATAGTGGTATTCCTTGTGTTTAATAGAATGGGTAAAGCAAATAAAAAGCCCACCTATGAAGGTGGGCTTTTATGCGCTTTATTTGATTCGTTTTTGGGTTGTTAATGTATCGGTTGATGGGATACATACTTAATCACTTAGCACGACGAAGCGACGACTGCCTTGCTTAGTTTTACTAAATCGTTTGAGTAGCTCAGGATGCGCTTTGATAACCGCTTTGCTGTCAAGGCCAACACTGTCTTTCGAGCGCTTCCACGAGATCGCGCCTTGATTAAAGAGGGCCACTTCATTGTCTTTGATCAGCGTTTGTAGCTGATGCTTGACTTGATCGTGACGCTGCTCTAGATCTTCCATTGACGCGCGATAGCTAAGCAATTTATCGAACAGCTTGTTGGCTCCGTCATCTTCCCGTAGATCAACCTTGCTTGAGGGCTTAGGCGTTGGATAAAGCAGCTTAAGCGCTTTGGCTGCCGACTCGCTATGATCAGGGCTTGGCGGGGTGTCCGTTTCTACATACTGCCAGAACAGACGCTCTTGCTCGATGATCGATTTAATCAAGCGCTCATCACGCTCAACCTTGTAGATCTTCGCTTCGTGTCCGCATAGCAGCACACAGATATGCGCAGCTTGTTTGCCAGTGACTGCCAGTTGATGCTGTACTTGGCACGTGACGTATAGCGGTACGCCATCACGCCATAGTTTCGCGCCATGCTCCCCAGCGGTTTTGCATTCAAGTATTTGTACTTCCTCGCTACCTGTTACCGCGTAGTCAAGATTGGCAAGCATAAAGGCTTTGTCAGGCTCAGGGTGTTGCAGTATGGCATTAACGCGCCTTACCTTATTGCCTGTCTTTTCTTGGTAGTATTTAGCCACCATAGGCTCTAAGGTGTTACCCCAATACAGTGGCGCATAGCCGTCGATACTCTCATCTAAGTCTGAGGTCATGCGTCCCGTCTTAATCAGCCATAGCTCTAGCATCGACAAGTAAGGATGAATGCCGCAAGCAGCAGCGGCATCACTACTGCCTACTCCTTGACGGCGTACCGCAAGCCAATCGTCACGGCTTAAGTCTTTAGTGCTGATCAGACGCTTAGGGGTTAGCGGCGTATTAGACTCAATAGCAGAGGGATCGATCCGCTTATTTTTACTCTTAGCTTTGTCATCTACAGGCGCTTTGACTTTAGCGCTTAAACGCTTAGTGCGTCTTACTGGTGTGCTGGTGTTTAGTGCGATCATGTTCATAGTGAACTCCTTCGATAAATTGATTGAAATGAAATAACAGGCATAAAAAAACCACGCGCTTAGGCGTGGTCTAATTATTAAGTGTACCAATAGACTTTAGGCAATAAGACTAAAGGCTTCCTCTAAGCTTTTGTCTTTAAGCTTAGCGCCTGCGCCAAACCAAGCAGAGTCTAGTCTGTGATCGGTAGACATCGCTCTACGCTCATGATCCACATACTCGGTCATAGCAGACAAAAGGCCATAAGCGGTATCACGCGCTGAGTCGAGATCGGCCCCGCGACCTTGACCGTTGAACATACTCATCACCTGATTCATGGCGCGAGCATTAGGAACCGCATCCTTTTCTTTCTTAGCACTGTTAAACAGAATGATGTCATTGTCCTGATCATTAAACACACGGTTGAGATAGTTCGCCGCTTCTGCTTGAGTAACGCGGCGCTGGGTCAGCTGCTTCATCTCATACATGTGCTCGTTCCACTGCTTGACTGAGACACCTAGTTGCTGCTTGACGCGATCGGCATCAAAGGATGTAGAATGCGGTACTTTCACCATACCGCCACTACCATCAGCAAGGCTTACCGCTAGAGTGTTATTACACACCACACGTATATTGGTGAACTGCGCTGTGGTTGCTAGCGTTCCGTCACAAGCCGTTGCTAAGAGCAGGTAGCCATTACTCACGTCGCCGCCTTTTAAAGTCATAGACTGCCCGGTACGAGCTAATGCCCACATCTTACGGCCACCCTTTAAGATGCCTGCAGTTTCAAGCTCAAAATGTGAGTGCTCGGTTAAGTCGCGGTAGAACTCTAAGATCTCACGCGGCTGTACTTCTTGGTAGCGTTGACTGACTACGCTAAGTGGCTCAAGCGTATCTGAGCGGTATAAGACCTTATTGCTATCAAAGGGCATGATCAAGCTTTGCCCTTTATCGTTGTTTGCCATATAGCTGACATCGGACGATTCAATACGCCAGTCCATACCAGCCTCACGTGCCCAGACCTCGATAGGCTGATTCTTAGGAAGCTGATTACCAAGGCCATGCCAAGGGGTGTCGCCAACGTACGCCATGTTTTCGATTAAATGTGCCATAAGAGTATTCCTTTTAAATTGATTGAGTTGGTAGTTCAATAAGAGAGTTAGATAGTGAATATTTTTAGACAGGTATTGCATAAATAGCTAGGTTTAGTAGCGACAACTAAAAGAGGTGGCTGTAGCTTATCTCTAGCTAAGCTAATCGTTGAAGCAATAGCACTACCTGCGATTATTCCGATAGCAGGATTTACCTTGTAGTACCTACAGACGCTAGCGCCAAGTCCCGATAAAGTCGTTGACGAGCATAGCTGCTCGATAATACTAAAGGTGCTATCAACATTAATGTTTTTCGTTACTCGCGATGAATGGCAGTGAGGACAAATTGTTTGCATGATGACTCCTATTATTTTGCGCATAAAAAAAGGCCTGCGATTAAGCAGGCCTTTAATTAAGGTGGATTAAGGTTAATAGACAAATTAGAAGTGGCTCCTTGCCTTATTTCATTGGAATACTATATATTTGAAATCATTTTGATATGGGCGGTAAGCCTCTACGTTTTTTCGTACGATAAACACCATGACCGAAAGTACGCATATTTGGTAGCCATAATTTTAATCGCTGCTCATATTTATTTGGCTCTGTTAAATAAAGAGCTGATCGTACTGCGTTTTCAACCTCCTGAGCATTATTTTGATGAATCATGCCAATACCTAATTTGCCGTTTCGTGCATAATTCTGCTTACGCTCTGTATCGTGATAGCTATAGTACTCTCCTAGTCCACCAGTAATCATCTTCCACTTCTTACCGACCTCTTTAGCAAGATGCCAGTCGTTCTGTCGTTTCGCTCCATCGTACATAAGCAGTAGATGACAGTGTAGTCCACCATTGCTCTCTCCTTGTTCAATAGCCCAAGCATTGCCTTGCAAATGCTTAAAGCACGTTTTCTTATTGCCGATAAGATCCCGAAGATTCCTCATGTGACAATTGAAGTCCTCAATATTCACAAGATGGCTAGTCGCTTGCGCGTACTTTAAATCTATACGTACAAATAAAAGCCTTGAATAATGGCTAATAAGATTATTGGCATAGTGACCTAAGTTTTCTTGGTTTTGTGTCTCCTGATAAATGAATGCTAGACGCTCATTGTCAATATCATTCTTATAGCAAGACAACGTAGTGATAAATCGTTGGGTTTTATCATGATTCCAAATAACGTTTTCTGGATAATCATCACCAACAATAGCATTGGTGCTATAAATAAATGCGACAATCGGTTGTGAATAAAATAGCTCAGAATTAAGGTGAGTCATGAAAGAGAGATAAATCTCGTTCAATTTGCTCATAGTCTCATTAAATGTAATAGCGTTCGCTAATACGCTTATAACTAAACTGTGTACTTTTGCAACGACTAATGGTTGGTTAAGGTGTGCGTAAGACATTATGGTATTCCTATGGATTTGAATTCATAGGGTGGGAACAGTCCGTATTTTTATAATGATGATCGCTGAGAGTTATACCCTCAGCAGTAGAACAAGTAGCTGCTGTGTTTAAGTAATAATATAAATAACCTACTAAGGATGAGCTGCCGTAGTGCAGCTATTCTTAAGCTGGCATTGAAGGATGACTAATTGAGCAGCTAGAAATCGCTTTGTACTATAGGCGGATGGTCATGATGGAGTTAGCTAGATGGTACTATCAATCAACCTGAACAATGTTCTGCTATTAGGTTTAGGAACAAGCCTAGATAACTAGTATACAAACTTGCCCTTTATGACTTAAAATCATGCCTGATGACCATAGTTTTACTATTCAACTAGCAATTTCAAACAAAGCTAATCGTTATTGTACGCAGTAAGTCTAACCTCAAGAATTAATCAGGTTTATCTGAGCTCATCCGAAATGTGCCAGTAGTAATGCCGATTATAGGTAATAATCTAATCAAAAAATCGAACTAAGCGCTATGGACTTTTTTCACTATAGTGTATATATTACCTATAGACAGCCTGTAACGCGTAATATCATGCCTTGTGTATATTATTTGCTAGAAAAAAACTAGATATTTATTATTATAAAATCTTGCTTATTATAGTTATTTGATAGCTTTTATCTATAAATTTTTTGAGGGAATAACATGGAAAACAGTCAAGTAAACACGCTATCTAATGATCAAAATAGTTCATTCGATCAAGCGTCAATGCAATATCATAGCTCACAATATTTTAGAACTATGTCTGATTTGTACATGAAAAGCATAAAGAAAGGAGCTAAGTATATTGAAGATTTTTATGATGAATTGAAAAAAATGAGTGTTATAGATTCTAAAGCTCTACTATATACATATAATATTATGATGGGCAGAAGTTGGGAAAACGTGAATTTTGATGATGATGACTATAAAAACATTCTTGTTAAAGAGCTTCAAACGTGGGAATATCCTATAGTTAAATTCAATGAAATATTAGATGCAAAAGCAATGTTTGTTGTACCAGATAGCTATCTTGACTGGTTTAGAGACGATTTACGAAGCTCGATTTTTATTATGAATCTTATTCATGGCATATTTGAGTACGCAGCTTTTAAAGGTAGAGACGAGCTATTAAACGCAATAACTAATTATCTACCGTACAATATCGCTTTTTTTAATAGTTCTACAAATAATAAATTCGGTTATTTTGATCCTATACAAGTATATGATCGACCCATGACTACAAATTTACTTTCAATAAAGTCAACATATTTAAAAGGGCGCACCAAGGATAAAGAACTAAGATGGCTTGATCCTTCTAATCATAACCAAATTGAATGGGCATACGATTATCTTAATGATAAAGATGGGCCCATAATTCTTCAGGGAATATTTTTCCCCGAAAATATTGAAGACAAACATGATCTAATACTTGCTCATCTAGATTCACTTTCGAACATAGAAAGTCCTGAAATAGGAACGAAAGAAAATAAAGGTTTCTCTTTAAGAAGCTATACACTATACAAAATGAAAAAAGCTTGGGATGGTCGAAAAAACCATGAATCTAAAGTTCAAGCAAATAACGGCAATATCAAAATCTATAAGAAAAACCAGTCTAAATTAAAAGAGCTTGTTAAGTACAACAAGGTCGCAACAAATAAATTAGTGAACAAGTTTATTGAAGATGCTTATGAAAATTATACAGCTAATTGCTTAGAAGGTGCTCAAGAGTTAGACCAACATACTTCTAATGAAGATAATAATGTAAAAGGCAAAGATAAAACCTCAGGATCTACTTCTAGTGCAGACCCTACTCAAACGGAGCCAACTTCAGCAATTAACCAAAGTAAGAGACGAATACCACTCAAATCTAGAGCAACACCTACTGCCCGAGTGACTAATCAAAGTGATAGGTTACATTCAGAGTCACTAAAATACAAAGAAAAAAGTAGAGACTAAAGTTAATATTGCTTGTGAGTCGGGAATTTCCTAAAAACTGTGTAACTGCTTATAACTCCCCAACAGGAAAATAAGCAACGACCAAGCAAACTGACATCAAGAAACTAGCCGAACAGATGGCTGGTAACATGAATAGCTTTGATGACACTGAAGACTTCAAGAAGTAGCTCAAGCAATCATTTATCGATACTGCCCTAGCAGCTGAGATGGAAGACCATCTCGGCTATCCCAAACATTAGAAAGCGGACAGGCCCAATAAGCGCAACGGTCACACTAAAAAGTCCGTCCGCAGTGACACTGTCTATTTAGCGCTAGGTGTCGCTCTTAACGGTAAAAAAGAGCTGTTTGGTATGTGGCTCTCAGGGAATGTGGATGTTAAGTTCTGACTGAGCGTTCTCACGGAACTACAAAACCGCAGAATACAAGATATCCTGATCGCCTATGTCGATGGTTCAACGGGCTTTCCTGATGCTATTAACACCGTCTACCCCAATGCTCAGGTTCAGCTGTGTGTCTTACACATAATGTGTTACTTATAAACAGTGTAAAATTCAAACTATAATATTAAGTATACTCTCAAGTATACCAGAATATTACAATAATAAAATAATTATATAAATCAAATACTTATATATTAACTCCCGTTCCGGCTCCGGGTACCATTACATAGTTCTATACTATCTTATAGAGTAGCCAAAGCCCCTGACATCAGGGGCTTTGTTGTATCTATGATTCGCAACTCTTATCTATATGTCCAAGTCCAGCAGCTTTGAACTTAAGCTCTTACCATGCATATCTTGCGCCAGTGACTTGGTCACCCCGCCGCCTAATGCCCCATACAAAACAAAGTTAAAAGCTTTTAAGTTTGGCAATTCATAACGAATCACCTCTCCTGCTACAATATCTTGGAACCAGTCTTTGACCACGGCTGCGGTTACTTTATCTTTGAGCAATTCGTAATCACTCTCCTCAAATGCGATCAGAGAAATATTGGAGATATTGCCTTTGTCACCAGTGCGAGAATGGGCAATTTCACGTAGTTTCATTTATTTGACTCCCAATATGAGACAGTAATGTCCGTATCGGTTTCTGGAATCAAGATAGAACCGATGGACACGATGGCTTGGATGTGCGAACGAATACCGCCGCCACCTGCGGGGCCATTGGTATACAGCGACTCGACCTCTCGGGTGATGGCTTGTGCCATGATTTTATCCGCGGTACGCGCCGCCACCCGTAGTCGCACCTCGGCCGCCTCCGCCGTGCTGGCAAACTCATTGCTATATAACGAATTGAGACCGATAAAGTCATAGCGTATCTCGATCGGTTTAATATGCTCAGCGGCTAGCCTGTTTTCAATGACCTGCTTGGCAAGCGCGGCCCTTTTTACTGCCCCTGAACCGCCGTAGCTGATCTCCGCTTCTGCGATATAGCCGTCTTTATAGCCGATGCTAGTTTTAAGCAAACCTGTTTTGGGCCTGCCTGATCCGCCAGACACTTGAACCACATCGTTATCAATGGCTTTCACAGACACGTTAGAAAAATCAGCAATCACATCTGGGGTAAGATAGCGGGCAGGATCATGAATTTCGTACAGCAACTGCTCCTTTACCGTCGCCTCAGAGACCAACCCGCCAGCATTGGGCAGCTTGGTCACGGTATACTCTCCGTCTTCTGTCACCGCCAAGATAGGAAAGCCAACATTCCAAAGCTCAGGTACCTCCTTATAATCAGGATCTGCAAAATAACCACCTGTGATCTGAGCGCCGCACTCCATCAAATGACCGCCAATCGTGCCTTTGCCCATCAAATCGGCATCGTCAAAAGACCAGCCAAACTCATACACCATCGGCGCCAAAAAGAGCGACGGATCGGCGGCGCGACCCGTGATGACGATATCTGCGCCAGCGCTCAATGCTTGCACGATACCTTTGGCACCAATATAGGCATTGGCAGAGACGATAGAGTCGCCCAAATCTTTGATAGATCGGTTGTTTTCCAGCAGCGTCTCATTCTGATAACGCACAATGTCTGTAAACACATCATCGCCCGTGATAGCGGCGATTTTTAACCCATGAAGCCCTTGCTGCTCGGCGATCTGTTTGATTGTTTCGGCAGCAGCTTTGGGGTTGGCAGCCCCCATATTGCTGATGACTTTGACCTTTTTTTCGACACACAGCGGCAGTACTTGCGCCATACGATACTTAAGTAAACGGTCATAACCCTCGTTTGGCTGCTGCATTTTGCGCTGCTGGGCAATGGCAATGGTACGCTCAGCCAAGCATTCAAACACGATATAGTCCACGTCGCCGTAGGTCATAACATCAAGCGCAGGCGTCAATCTGTCATCAGCATAACCTGCGCCAGACCCAATTTTGATGGTTTTCATCCCTTACTCCTGATTATTTTATTTAAATGATCACGCCCGTGACTACCGCCACAATGGCCATGACCAGCGTGGTACCAAACGCCCATTTAAAGACAAACTTTTGATGATCGCTCAGCTCCACACCCGCAAGGCCAATCAACAAGAACGTCGATGCGGTCAGCGGACTGAGCGGGAATCCTGTGGTCATTTGTCCCAGCATAGACGCTTGACCAATTTGGACAGGATCTAGCCCGTATGCACTCGCGGTCTGTGCCAAAATCGGCATCACCCCAAAATAATAGGCATCAGGCGTAAAGACGAGGCTTAAAGGCATGCTCAAGACGGCAACGATGACGCCCATCGAACCACCCACCGCGTCTGGAATGATCTGCACCAGCGCCGTCGCCATCGCAGAAATCATTTCTGTCCCTGATAAAATACCCGTAAAGATACCTGCCGCAAAAATGATGGACACCACGGTAATCATGCCAACCGATTGCGACTTGATCTGATCCATTTGGTCATTAGGCTTGGGATAATTGATAAGCACAGCAATGGCGAATGCCAGCATAAAGACGATCGGCAGCGGTAGCCAAACTTGCACCAACGCCACAATAGTAACTATGGTTAATATCAAATTGAACCAAAATAGCTTGGGGCGACGCATATCGCGCGCTTCTTCCGTCAGCTCATCATGCAGGCTGTGCTCCATATCTTGAACGCCCAAGCGTTTGCGCTCTTTTTTACCCACAAGGTAGGCCACAAATACAATCCAAACTACACCTGCCACAAACGCAGGAATAAGCGGATTAAATAACTGCGCGGTACTCACCTCTAAAGCCGCCGCCGCACGTGCAGTTGGGCCGCCCCAAGGCGTCATGTTCATCGTACCTGCACCAAGCGCCACCAAACCCGCCAGTATGATTCGCTTCATACCCAGTTTGTCATATAGCGGTAGTAGGGCTGGAATGGTGATTAAAAACGTCGAGGCGCCCGAGCCATCCAAATGCGCCACCATGGCGATCACCACGGTGCCGATACAGATTTTGACAGGATCGCCTTTGACCAGTGTTAATACCCGCGAGATAAGCGGATCAAACAAACCAGCGTTGTTCATCACGCCAAAAAATAAAATGGCAAACCCCAGCATGATACCCGTTGGTGCCACACCCACGATGCCGTCTAGCATAAAGCCGCCAAGCTCTGCGCCAAAGCCGCCGATTAAAGCAAAAACGACAGGCACAAGAATAAGCGCCACAATGACGGATACTTTTTTAGTAAGTATCAACGCCAAAAACACGAAAATCGTCAAAAATCCCAATAGTGCCAACACAGTCCTTCTCCTTGTGAACGTTAATCTCTTCCATGTGATATCACGACCAGCTCACCTCTCCATCGGTGACTCACTGGCATCAGCTTTATTAGAAATATCACGGGTGCAGGAGGCTTCCAAGGGTACAGATGAACGTTTTGACAGGAAACTGTACCCGTTTTGGGCACACATTTCTGTGCTATGGCAGGCAGTTACTAGGAAAATGGGCGGTGCGATTCATCAAACAAAATGACAAAAATATCGGTCATTATCGATGCATTTTTAAGAAATACTGGCAGGTTTTGTATCATGTTATTAAACAAAAACTATCTCCCACACTGTCAAAAGCAAAAAGTATGCTTTGATATAACGCATAAACATAAGCGTTAATGATGGTTAAAAATAGCAGTTTTAATAAACTTAACCGTGGTTTTGTCTATATAGAATTTATTGACTCTTAAGGCAAAATACGTCGGATCGGAGGGGAAAAACAAACTACCAGGCGCGATGAAAATATTATTATTTTTAGCGTCTTCTACTGCCTTTTTATCGTCCATCGGAATACGAAACCACAAAAAATTACCACTGGGATTGTGCGGATACAGCGTCAGGCCGTCGATTTTGTTTAGCTGAGTGATGGCAGTGGCTGACTTCTCTGCAGACAGATGCTTGAGCGCTTGCAAATGATTGGTCAAAGCGCCACTGGTGATCAGATGGTTGAGGATATTTTCCATGATGGATGAGGTGTTGATCACCGTAATCATCTTAAGCCGTGTGAGTGATTTGATCACCGATTTGGAGGCGACGACAAAACCACATCTGATCGACGCAGAGACGGTTTTTGAAAAACTACTGACATAAATCACAGGACAGGTTTGATTAAAAAAGTAACTGGCAGCGTCGTCTCTTGCCAATAAAAACGGGTCGTTTTCCACAATAATCACATTATATTGAGTACATAATGCCTGAATCTCTGCCATGTTCTGAGACGTCAAATCTGTACCCATTGGGTTTTGTGCAAAAGGCTGCAAAAATAAAATCTTGGGCTGAGATTTAATAATAAGGGCTTCTAAATGATTAGCGTCTATGCCCAATTTGGTTCGCTTAATGGTATTAATAGCGACTTGATGTAATTCAAGCTTACTAAATAGCGGATAATATCCGGGAGACTCAACGATGACTGGATCGCCGCTGGTCAAAAAGTGCCGAATGATCAAGTCCAAACTGTGATTGGTGCCATAGGTCAATAGAACATTTTGCGATTCAACCGTCATAGCGCGCTTGCTTAGGATGTCGACCAACAGCCCTCGCAGTAATACATTGCCAGCAGGATCGCCATTACCACGATCAAAATGTGCTACCTCAGCGCTTTCACTCCCAAAACGGTCACTAGCCTGCCCCAAATAGCGCTCAAGGTTGAGCTTATCCATGTACTCTTTGGGATAGCGGCCCGCCCCAGGCTTATGATGCGACTGGTTGACCATTTGTTGCTCCAACAAGTCAATACCTGTATAAAACGGGGTCGCGTTTAGCATGGGTGTATTGGACAAATCCTCTCCCACATAAAAACCCGATTTGGGCAGCGCTTTGATCCAGTGCTGCTCAAGCAACTTGTTATAAGCCGTGATTACGGTGTTTTTGGACACCTTATGTTTTTCGGCCATCGCTCGAATGGAGGGTATTTTGTCTCCTACTTTTTTTCGTCCAGACTTGATATCGTCAATCACAATGAGACAAATTTCTTCGAACTTTTTCACTGTCACACTCCATGTTGAGCAACCACCACGCTCAGTACGTACTCGCTTTCGCAAATACTATTTCTAAAATAGAGTAGTAGCATGTGAGGAAAATATCATAACTGAAAGACCTATAGTTTATAATCTGGATATCAAAATTGATATTATTAAAGAGAGAACAGACCGAAAAAGGTATCTCTTCATCTCAAGTGGCCAAGTCGCCAAGTCACTGAGCATCGCGCGATAAGGCTTATTTTGGTGACCCAGAAAAAACACACTAAAAAAGGTTGTCTACGCTATGAGCGTAAACAACCTTTTGATCGTGATTACCATCATAGTATCTGATGGCTAAGATTTTTTAACACCAATCAGGGATATCATGAATGGTATCTTAAAAGCAGAACGCTACGCCTCTAATAGCGCATCACCATACTCATCACGCAAGTCTTTTTTCACCATTTTTCCGGCACCGTTTAGTAAGATGTTCTCTACAAAAATAACTTTGTCAGGTATCTGCCAGCTAGCAATTTTATCTTCATAAAAACTTAGCACTTGTGACTCATCGAGTTCTGCATTCTCTTCTTTTACCACAATCAGTACCGGACGTTCTCCCCATTTTTTATGTTTTGCGGCGATAGCAGCTGCCATTTTTATCTGTGGATGGCCGGCAGCGATATTTTCAAGCTCTACTGAGGAGATCCATTCTCCACCAGACTTAATTAAATCTTTTGATCGGTCACGAATATTCATATAACCATCAGCATCAATAGTTGCAATATCACCCGTGTCAAACCAGCCATCTTCTGTAATGGCATCAGGATTCTCTGTATAATAATCGTTGATAATCCAGTGACCTTTGATCTGCAAGCGACCCTGAGACACTCCATCCTCTTTGACTGGCTTAAGTGGCTCATCAGTGTCTATGAGACGTAACTGAACACCATACGGTGGACGTCCTTGAGAGTTACGTAGCTCGTCAATCTCATCTTTACTCAGTGATTTATGCTTAGCTTTTATTTGATTCATCGTTCCAAGTGGACTGGTCTCCGTCATACCCCAGCCGTGTACCGCATCGCAATTAAAGTCTTCTCTAAACGTTTTAATCACTGATGGTGGACAAGCGGCGCCACCGACAATGGTCCGCGTCATACTATCAAGCTTACTGCCTCTGGCTTTAGCAGCGGTCAATAGGCTTTGCCAAATCGTGGGAACGCCTAACGCAACCGTCACCTTATAATCATCAATGAGAGATACTAGGCTATCACCATCCAGATTGGGACCTGGGAGCATCAGAGAGCAGCCAGTTAATGCAGCCGCATAAGGGGTTCCCCACGCGTTGACATGGAACATCGGTACTACAGGGAGTAGGACGTCTTGCGCAGATAAACCCGATACGTCCGGCATACAGAGTGCCATCGCATGAAGCACAGAAGAGCGGTGCGTATATAAAATCCCTTTAGGATTGCCTGTCGTTCCTGAGGTATAGCAAAGCGAGCTGGCAGTGGCTTCATCAAACTGAGGCCAATCAAAGTCAGCATTATGCTCTGCTAATAACTCATCAAAGAATAATACCTCAGGCAGTTTTGCGACGACACTGTCCTCTCGAGCGCTCAAGCAGATAAAGTGCTCAATCCCTTTAATATCTTCTTTAATCGCCATGATAAGCGGTAGGAATGTGACATCAAAAAATAGCACGCGGTCATCAGCATCATTGATGATGTAACTAAGCTGCTCAGGAAATAGACGTGGATTGATAGTGTGGCAAACCATGCCACTGCCTGAAATCGCATACCAAGCTTCTAAGTGACGGCGATTGTTCCAAGCCAATGTGGCTAAGCGCTCTGATGATTTAAGTCCGAGCGCAGCTAAGGCATTGGCCAACCGTTTTGAGTTATTCGAAATCGTAAGCCAATCAGTATGAGTCATTTGTCCATCGACTTCTTTGGACAAAACTGCCGTATCGCCATGATAGCGGGCAGCGTGTTCGATTAGACCACTGATCAGCAATGGCTGATACATCATTTTTCCTAACATAGTACATTCCCTGTCGTTGTTGGAAAGTTCGCTTATTTTTATTCATGTATCCTCTAATACTAAAAATAAACCACAATTAAGAATAATCAGAATGGTGTGTCAAGACAAGATAATATTATAATCGCCATCGATTAAAATAAACGGCTGTTCATTATTTATAGATTGCTGCTAATACTCTATTTTCCTTATCCTACTAATTTACCAAACAGCTAACTACATTAATCATCAATAAAAAATCGTTGAATTGCTCTAAACTCATTAGGGCGTGTTGAACATTCGACCATGGCACTGACAGCGACTATTTTTTAGGCGATTCGATGTTAAAAATAATAAGTTTAGTCATTCTAAGCGCTTATTTTTAACGATGAAGCGGCAAAAAAGAGTCCTGTCCCCTGCTTTTAT